>Ga0209208_10001342_pt1 | contig 34387 bp, 28 predicted proteins | sample S1TSphfallax_3_FD_187694 | JGI IMG/M metagenome (GOLD analysis project Ga0209208, IMG submission 187694) | Host-associated microbial communities from peat moss isolated from Minnesota, USA - S1T2_Fd - Sphagnum fallax MG (SPAdes) (version 2) | ecosystem: Host-associated > Plants > Peat moss >...
GAAAATGTTTAATAAAACAAAAAAAAAAAAAAAAACCCTAAAAAGAATGATGATACCAACTTTTTGAACTAGCTAAAAAAATGATAATTAAAAAAAAACAATTACAGGGTTAAGTGTGCATCCAAAATTGAAGAAGAAGTTAAATTATTTTTGAAGAATCGAATATGGTTTATGAAATAATATAAATAATCAATTTCAAGAAAACAATAATATCTCCTTTGAATTTTTTAACTTTGTGTAAGCTTACAAATACAAAAATATTTAGTAATTTTATCCTTGGAAAGAACATAAAAAAAGAATTCTAAAAATTTGTGCATTGAATATGGAACACTTGAGCTCAAGTTATGCTCTATAATGAATTGTACTAAATGATTGTCAAATTGAATGGGAATGCCCATTGAAATCGAGATAGAATTTGAATGAATAAGAGATGATAATGAAAAAAATTAAATATGCATTGATAAGTAACTGAGACCACTAGAAACCTAGGAGAACACATTTAGAAACTCGGGGAATAATGCGCAACTCAAATGGGGAGATATGTTGAAACACTTGGGATCATTACAAAACACATTAAACTTGTATTATGCAAGACTTTAAACAATAAATCACATGATGGGCAATAAAAGGGTTCAAATAAGAGAACACACATAATAGTTTCAAGATGTTTATCAAGTAGCAGTGTATCATATATAAAGACAATAGTGAATATGGAAAAATGTTAATTATGAGGAAGAGCTTGATGTGCTTAATGGACTTGTAGTAAGCAAAAAGGAAGTTGAAGGTGTTTGTGAGATCATCAATTTAGTGGAGACTTTATACTCATCTTTTTATTTTAAACAAACACATGTACATTCATCAAATCAATACTCATATGATATTTCAAAATAGCTTTTTGGAATGTTTGAATCAAGGGATCAATATTCTAATATTAATTATGTATTAATTGATATCCCTATATATGCAGAAATTTAAAATGAGTTTATGGTGCATAATAATAAATGCGAGAATTTGCAAAAATAAAATGCCTCCTATTAATAGAAAGATAATGTTGGGATAAACACCAAATAAGGAGGAAACAAATGAGTACTTCATTTTGCTAGAAAGTGTGGAGTGCAATGAAGCAACCACATGAACTTTGAGCCATGAATCATGAGCCCCACAACAAGGAGCCCACAACTTTCACATCAATTTCCAGGTTTTCGAAGCCAAAATACAACGAAAAATGCAAATTTTAATTGTGAATCCTAAATTTTTCGTCTAGAACATTCATCCAAATATGGATGATATATTTTTATCCATAATTACTTTGTTATTTAAGCAATGTCAAAAGTGTGTGAAACATGAACATCAAAACAAGATATTGAATACATTTTTTTTTTGGTGCTAAGGTTTTAAGGTGTACCAAAATGTAGTGAAATGAGATATTGAATAATTATTCCTTTTAGACTTGCAAATTTTCATCCATTATAAATGTTCAAATCTTAGTGCACTCAAATTCAATACATCCAATATTTTGCCCATAATAGGTTTCCATCAATCCATCCATATGTCGATTGTGGATGCAAATTGATGGTTGACAATGTTGGAATAAATAACAAAAGCATGTGATTTTACGATGCGACATTCAAACATCTCCACCACAAGCTTCCAAGCAAACAATGTGCAGATTCATCAAAACAAATGATGAAATAATCATTGGGACTCATTTTTTTGAAACAAAACATATATGAACAAAAATTATGTTGAAAGAAAATATTCCAATGTAGCAATGTAGCTAATATTCCAAGCATTGAAGATGATTGACAGAAGCTTGCACTAATAAACAAGACACCTTGTCAAAGCTTAAAGTGGGTTGATGAATGCACATGTCCAATTTGGGATTGTAATGCACCACATGATAGAAGATGTAATAGAGATGCTTACAAGGCACCCATTTCCCCCTCTTGCCAAATGCAACCATAGACATCTTCACAAAGTCAAAATAGTTGCAACTTGGGAAGTCTCTAATTGCCACATGATAATGACAAGCATTTGGAGGCACATTAGTGTCAATTGAAAACACTTTCATTATGAGAAATCTTGTTTGTAAAGACTAGATTAGCATGCAAGTAGATCATCATAGAAATTACTATGCAATTAGGGTACAATTGCAATATGGAAATACAATGAATTAATAATTAAAATGCCATGTCAAAATATTTCATAGTTGTAATTTAGTTACAAATTAATTACAACTTGGACTCTATATGAGCGTATGTACGCAAAATATATATAATGATAGCCAATCGTAATTTGACCATGAACACAAGTTGCAACGAAGTGGTTAATGTCAACTATATTATAACCGGTGTAATTTTAACATTGATTGAATAACTATTTTGTAACTAACATATGGCATTGATGTGTATGATCATGCCATGTGTATGATTAAGTAAAGGTCCTTAACATCTAGAACTTGCAACTTGTTTACAACTAAAAGTCAACTAAATTGGCTAGTTTTACAACTAAGTTACAACTAAATGTGCCACTATGGTTTCACTACATAACTACTATTTGTCCACCATTTTGGAACTAGAGTGTTCAATTCATCTAAAATTAGTTGTCAACTATGTGGTAACTCATAATATTAAAATATTTACAAATTGTGTAATTCATCGAAAATGTAAATGTAGGCTTTCAATTAGATTGGTATGGTGTATTAAAGTGTTTATGAGTATGTACATATAAATATCATTATTTATACACTTCAAAGTTTATAGATTAGATTATTAAATGTTTCACTAATATGAGCCTATTCCTTAATTGAATGAATGAATTAAAATAATTAATCTTCATAATTATTTAAATAATTAAATTTTAAATAATGTGATAAATACATTACTAGGAAATGTGTTCTAGTTCACTTTGGGTTTCATTAGATTTTGAGTGAATTTGTATAACAAATGAAATATAAATTTACCAAACCATTCATTTGCTAGTTAATTAACTATCCGTTATGGAAATCAATTAAATTATAATTATTTAATATATAATATTATTGATAATTTCATGATTTTCAAATCCTATTATTTATTGACATGTGTCACTACCTACATTAGGTTAAAAACCTAGCCTAGGTAGGTAGATAGGCCACATAATCAACCTAGGCGCCTATTATAAGAATTCAATAGGAAAATATTTAGTCAACATACCATTGTTGACCACACAACACACCACCCATGAAGTTTGATCCCTTAACCTTTGGAATGAAGGTAAACACGTTTACCATCAAGCCATCCCACTTGTTATGATAATATGTTACATTACATTCTATTTATCAAATACTTCATTTTAAACATTATAAAAAACATAAATTTTGAAAAATTCATATCTTATTGAGATTTTGTTAAAATGAAATGATTTGAGTTTACTTTTTAAAAAATTTCAATAATGTACATAATTACATTTATTTCCTTTTGACAGTTTAAAATCATTCGAACAAAAAAAAAAGTTGAATATCATTATTCAATAACATTTCAATGACCATTCTTTTGAAGAAAAAATAATTTCAATAAATGGATTTTTTAAATATAATAATATTATGTATGGTATGCTACTTTCAATTATTATATGATTAATTTTTCATTAATTTAAATTATTTCACCCTACATTATTTACGGCTATTTATGGTTATTCTTAATTACTTTTGGTTATTTTTTGTTATTTCACCCTAGGCTATTTTTGGTTATTTTAAGTTTTTTTTGTTATTTTAACTTAGTTAACCTTCGGCTATTTTTAGGTGTTGTAAGTTTTTTTGGCTATTCAATGTTTTTTTGGCTATTGTAAATTATTTCAATTTAGACTACTTACAACTATTATAAGTTATTTTTGGCTATTGAAGGTTATTTCACCTTATGTTATTATTGGAAATTATAGGTTATTTCACCTTAAGTTATTTTTGTTTATTATATATCATTTCACCTTAGATTATTTTTGGCAATCTTATGCAATTATAATATATGGCTATTGGTTGTTATTTTGTTAGTGCTATTGGTGGTTATTAATGGCTATTGGTACCTTTTCTATTTGAAACTATTAATGTTTTAAAATGTTTATTCTATTAATAGTTATTGGTGGTTATTCTATTAATGGCCATTAGTAATTATTCTATTGGTGGTTATTGGTGACTATTTTATTAATGGCTCATGGTAACTATTCTATTAATGGCTATTGGTGGGTTATATGTTATATTACAACTATTCGTGATTATTATATTATAAAATATTGTTTGATATTCTATGTTATAATATCATAGGCTATTGGTAATTATTATATTGTGGGGTGTTTAAAATTATTTTTCATAGGTTATTATTTTCTATTTTAAGGTTTTTTAAATTTTATGTCGTTATATTTTATTTTAGATTATTTTAAGTTATTAAACTTAGGATAAAATAATTTATAATAACATAAAGTAAAATGACCTTGAATTACTTAAAGTATAACTTGAAATAACATATATTAATTTAAAATAAAATAACCTAGGGTGTAGCTTAAGGTTAGTTGAATAATTTAATTTGCAATAACTTAAAAGCTTATTATAAACTAGTTCAAATATTTCAAGGTAAAATAACATATAATAATTTACGGTACAATAATTTATAATAACATATAATAACATAAAATATAAGTTAGAATAACTAAAATAGCTTAAAATAATATAAGGTATATCATAAAGTAACATTGATAGAATATTTTTAAAAACATATTAAAAAATAATATACTATAATAAATTATAATAGTGAATTATGTTAACTAGTAATGAAACAAGATGTCTACATAGTGATATTATAGTAAGATAACTTTCACCAGGGTGAAATCAGTAAAATGCAATGAAGTTATTCCAGTTTTAAAGTCCCATAATGATTTAAGCTAGTAAATTGCACCCCACTTTGGTAGTAGGGTTTTGTGATTCCATTCATGCTCTTTGGTTCAAGATAATGACCTAAACCCTTTTAATTTTTTATCCATCTTTTACAAAATTCTTATTTACCTAAATATTCTCCTTATTTTGTAGTGATGTCAAACTTCATTGTTGCCTTATTTTATTTGAATAGTTGAATAGTTGTAGATGTCATTAGGCATGGATGGATATGAGGGCCCAAAGGTTGAAGGGGACCCATCACATTTTGACAAACATTTTTTGTTTATACAAGCTTATCACAATGTTTCAAGTTTGTCGTGGATTGAAAATTTGAGGATTGAGCTTTCCACAAAAGCTTGGTTTTGCATTCCATTATGTAGAATGGTTTCAATGCCAATAGTTCGCCCTACTTTGTTGGTGGACATTGAAAAGATGGAAGTTAACTTCTAGCAGGGCTATTGTGAAGTTGATAGAGTTTTCTATGCATCCCAAAGAAATAACTTGGGTGATGAGTTGGAAGTAACCCTAGAGAAAGAAGACGAATGGGATTTGCATTGGTGCGCAAGGAAAAGTTCTTACTTGTTGATCCTAATTTGGCAAGAATTTCCAATAAAATGTTTTCTATATGGGATGGATCACTGGCTTAAGGCATGGTACCCTTACATTGACCAAATTCATTGGGATGATTTGGAATCACACATTATGCCATATTGCATCATTTTGGAAGGAATGCAAAATATTATCCAACTCCTTACTACAATGAGTGATTTGAACAAGGAATTTTGCTTTCATATCTAAAGTATGTTCTTGAACTTGTTTGTGATATTTTCATGGATAGTCTTTGGTTTTTTTCATTATGTAGATCCAAAGAATATGACCACGTAAAAGAAAATCTTGTTCACATGTTGTACCACATCCAAAGAGTTGATCAAATACCATTAAAACAATTCAAAAATATAATTCCAGACTCTTAATACAAGAAAACATTAACAAGTAAGAAGGATGATTGGTATTCCCTAACAAAAGATGTTATGATTGACTACCTCTATAGTGTAAGGCTACTTTCCCTTCATTTCATTGTGAAATTGAATATTTGCATTTGATTTCATTTTCATGGCTTCTTCTCACATGGCATATGCTATTAATTTATAGCACGAAACATTTGTTGCAAGAGATATGGAATCACATCAATATTTCAAAAGTGTGCTCAAGTTGAATGATTATTTAGAGCAAGAAGTGGCACAACTTATGTCAAAGGCAATTGTAGACAAACAAAAGTCATTTGAGACCAATTTTGGGAAGATGGTGTATTTGGTAGACTTGGGGTTGGTCCCAAATTCCTCAAGGAGGTGTAAAATCATTATGATTATAGGTGAGAAGAATATGTTGAAACGAGTTTGGAAAAGTTATAGGTATTGGCGACATCCTATGTTAATGCATTTCAAAAAGTTATGTGGTTGAGATGGTGGAATGCGAAACATTTAATTCAGAAGAACCTCATATTCCCAAACACCAAGGTTTCCAATGCATATTTTATTAAGTGGTTGCACAAGGCAACATTTTGGGGCAAGTATGTCATGACAACTTTTTACTTTTTACAAAATTTTAATGCAAGAATATTTTTTCTTTTTCTTGGGAATTAACATTTTCCTTTTTTATATATTATAGTTCAAGCCAGTTACAAAAGACGATTTCAAATCCCTTCAAAGTGATCTTGGGTTGGATGTCATTCTATTGATACATGTTTAGTCTTTGGAAGAGCACATTGAGCACTAGAGGATGAAGGTTTGGGAAACTTGTTTTTATAGGGAGTTCAATGGCCAAATCAAGCTTATAGGTATTTAGAAAAGTTGAAAGTGGGTGAAATAATTTTGGTACTTGCAAGTATTAAAGCGAGTGATGTTTAGGTGCATTTCTTTCATAACTTAAATATGTTGATTTCATTGTGAACCATCTCGTTGGATGACTTTTATTGTAGAACCTAATCTTTTTTCATTCTCCATATGTATTTCAATTTCATGTTCCTACATGTTGGGGTCATTTCAACCATGCCCAAATTCTATATTGAAAGAGTTGATCCAACATCCTTTTCCACCATGTATAATTCCTTCGAGATCAAATTGAGCCTAGGTTTCCAAACCGTGATTTTGCCCTTTCAAAAAAGAAAAAACTAATGGTTACAAATACACATGTTTCAAATGTTGTTGTGGCTCGTAAGGGCAAGCACAAAGCCTTCAACTTAGAAGAAGAGGTTACTGACCAGTTGATTAAATAAAGGCCCCTTGAGTAAAGGCCAGTCAGTATTGTTAAAACCCCATTGAATTTGTTTTTAAGTAATGTATTTGCTACTTTGCTTGCAACCCCATCCGAAGGGGGTGTTGGTGCTTTTGATGTTAAGGGGAAATCCATTTACAATGAACCTTTGTTTCCACCTAGGAGAAGGTGCAAAATGCAAGAGTTGGTTTTGGGTGTTTCTTTCACAAGGATGTTGGCAAAAAAACAAAAGACAAGGACTTGGCCATCATCCTTCATTGATTTCATGAAGGCATTTATCAAACATGTGATCTTTTGACATTTTCTATTGTTCTTTTTGTTTTCACACATCAATTTATTTTTCCTCACTTTCCTCTTCAAAAGTGTAGACAATTAAGAACTACAAACAATAAATTAAAGGTGTCTAGCAAGATGGTGGTGTAGTTGATCTTGTGATTGCTAATGTGCCAAAAGGCTTGCTTGTTGCAAGATTATCAATCCTAAGCAATGTTGTTCCTCCATTGGAACACACTCAACCTTTTTTTTAAAAATTGTTTGTTTTTTTTTTGTATTTTATTCTTGCATGATGATGGTTGTTTGCTCCTATTTTACCCAGATGACCCGAAAGTGTATTGAAATTTTTTTGCTTACTTTCAACAAAACAATTTCAGAATATTCTATAAATGGATTATTTGCATTTTAGTCCTTAAACTTGCCCAACCATCTAACCCTACAAAGATAATAACTCCTTTCCACTATTTGCCAAATAATCTTGTTTTTCATTCGAGAAAGGTTTTTTTAAAAATGTTCTTTGTTGTCTCTAATTCAAGCATTCAAACTATGGTTAGTAGATTGATGTTTTTCATGTGTTCTTTCTTTCTTGCTAATGGCATCATTCGATTGCTAATTTCGTTCACATTTTGAATCCTTCCTTCACTTGTAAGCTTTAGGGTTGATGTTTCTTCTCACGACATATTGTTCGATGACATTGATCACAACAACATTTCGTTGGGTCCCGATGGTGTTCCATGGCATGGCCCAAAAAAGAAAGGTGTTGGTTTGATGTCTTCTTTATTAAGGTTTGTTGTGTTGTTAGTGATTTGGTTGCTAATGTCATTGCAGGGACATGTAGTGTTTATGTATTATTTTGGTTCCAATGCTTGTTGAATTTTGTGTTTTTATGTATTGGGAATATGAATGTTTAGTTATGCACCTAAGGAATCTTTCACATCCTTCCTCCAAATAATCTTGTTAGGCACAAACATTAGTACAAAAGTGCGGTGGAGTTCATTCGCCTAAATCACTATGGGACCTTAAAAATGAAAGAAGTTCACTTTATTTTAGTAATTTCACCCTAGTTAAAGTTGTTTCACTATAATATCACTACATAAACATCGTATTTCATTGCTAGTTGACATAATTCAATATTATAATTTACTATGATAAATAGGTTTTTTTTATGTTGTTTTTTTTAACACCTTATGTTATTTTATGATATACCTTATATTATTTTAGGCTAATTTTATTATTTTATCTATACCTTAAGTTATTATGAATTATTATAAATTATTATACCTTAAATTATTATATGTTATTATACCTTAAACTATCATAGCTAACTTATTATAATTTATTTACTTTAAGTTATTTTAAATGAAATTATTCAACTAACCTTAGGTTATACTTTAAATTATTTTATTCTTAGTTTATATATGTTATTTCAAATTATATTTTAAACTATTCAAGGTCATTTTATTTTATGTTATTATAAGTTATTTTATCTTGAATATAACAATTTAAGATAATCTAAAATTAAATATAATGACTTAAAAGAAAAGTCACTTAAAATAACCAATAATAACCTTTGAAAAATAATTTAAGATAATCTACAATTAAAAAAACTATTAATATCTTATGATAATATAGCCTAGAATATCCAACAATAACTTATAATAAAATAACCACCAATAGTTGTAATGTAACCTAACCAATAAAATAACCATCAACAACCATCAATAGGATAACCATCAATAGCCACCAATAGAATAACCATCAATAACCACTAATAAAATAACTATTAATAGCCACCAATAGGATAACCATCAATAGCGACGAATAGAATAACCATCAATAGTGACCAATATAATAACCGTCAATAACGACCAATAGAATAACCATCAATAACGACCAATAGAATAACCATCAATAACGACCAATAGAATAACCATTAATAGCGACAATTAGAATAACCATCAATAACGACCAATATAATAACCATTAATAGCGACAATTATAATAACCCTCAATAACAACCAATAGAATAACCATTAATAGCCACCAATAAGATAACCACCATTGGCCTACAATAAAATAGCCAATAATAACCACTAATAACCATTCATAAAATAGCTATTGATTACCACCAATAACCATCAATAGAATAAACATTTATAACAACCAATAACCATTAATAACCACCAATATAATAATAACCAATAACCATTAATAACCACCAATATAATAATAACCAATAACCATTAATAACCACCAATATAATAACAACCAATACCCATTAATAGAATAACCTTTAATAGCCACTAATAGAATAGCCACCAATAGCCACTAATACAATAATCAACAATAGTCACTAATAAAATAGCCACAAATAACTTATAATAACCAATAATAACATAAGTTAAAATAATATCCAATAGCGAAAAATAATCAACAATAGCTTCACATGGCGGAAAATAACTTAAGATGAAATAATTTAGAAGAGTCTAAAATAACTTATAATAATAAAAAATAGCTTAAAGTGAAATAACTTAAAATAGCTAACAAATAGCTAGGTTTTTAACCTCACATAAGTAATGATACATGTCAATAATTTAAGTTAAGAATCATGAAATTATCAATAATATAAAATACTAAATAATTAAAATTTAATTTATTTTCAAGTTGTTTAGTTGATTAGTTAGCAAGTGAAATGGCTTGGTAAATTTGTATTTCACTTGAAAATAACCTTGTTTCATTAGGTATTAGTGGACCAATTCATCATCCGTAGCAATTAGTCCTTGTTCACTAAAAGGTTGACCAATTTCACTCAAAATTTAGCGAAACCCACATTGAACTATGATGCATTTTGGTGTAGTGAGTATACATTTATGTAACAAATACCAAACAAATAAATATATGGTTGAAGTATGATTTCAAAGTTTTTTGTTTGATTAAATAAGATTCACACAAGCAGCACTTGACACATTTGTGGATCAACAATGTCATGGTATGGTCAAATGATGTCATTTTCTAGATTATGATGTTAAATGCATGATTTATGAAACCTTGTTCCCATTTTGGGATGGTTAAACATTGTATAACAATTGTGACAATACCATATTTCTATGTAGATTCAAATTCCATGTCAACACCACATCAATGCCACATTAGTGCCACATAAGCATTACATGAACACCATGTCAATGCCATGTCTATGTCGCATCACATTTTATGTTGCATCATAGTTTGCAACTTTTGCACCCACACAACTTTACACCCAGACTTCTACATTTGTGCACCCACAATCATTGCACCCAAGATAAATGTTCCCTTCTAAGTTGTTTTACCAAGGCTATTATTGGTTCTTTTATATTATTCTACCTTAGGTTATTGCACTTTAAATTAATATATGCAAAAAAATTATATGTCATTTTTCCTTAGGTTATTATATTATATTTAAGATTATTTTAAATTATTATACTTTAGGATAAGATAACTTATAATAACATATAATACAATGACATTAAATAACATAAGGTATAATTTGAAATAACATATGATAATTCAAAGTAAAATAACCTAAAATATAGCATAGGGTTAATTAATTATTTTAATTTTAAATAACTAAAAGTAGAGAGCTTATAATAAACTAAAATATATTTAAGTAAAATAACTTGTAATAATTTAATATATAGCCTAGGATATAATAATTTATAATCATTTATAGTAATTTAAAGGATAATTTATAATAACTTAAAATAACATAGGGTAATTTAAAACAACATAAAAATAAACCTATTTACCATGTAGTACATTATAATAATGAATTACATCAATTAATAATGAAAGATGACGTCTACATAGTGACCTTATAGTGAAATAACTTTAACCAAGGTGAAATCATTAAGGTGCAATGAACCTATTTCATTTTAAAAATCCCATAGTGATTTAAACCAATGAATTACACCCCACTTTTGTATTGGTGATGTTTCCTTGCACCAAATCTCTTCATTGTGGGCTCTAGATATCTTTTGAGTTCAATTTTAATAAATCATTTCCAAATCATTTTTCTTTCATCATTAGTTTAAACATTCAAGCACATTATATTTTTCAATAGCAAAATTCACATGCCCACACATGTTATCAAATGTTAATTACTCACATAATTTTATTAACCAAGTGTTAAACATTCAATGGTTTAAGTAACATGAAATGACCAACACCTAACATTGCTCAAAGTTGGCATGTTTAGCAATAGCTTCAAGAAGACATGGAGCCACCTTTAAGCTCAAAACTTCATATGCAAATCTTACATCCTTCACTTCACCTTAACTTTCCCTAAACTTGGTTTCAAACAAATGGATTTCTAGCTGACATTATTTCCATGCACCACACAAGTAGACACCTTCAAAATAACAACCAAATAAATGTTAAGACTAATGAGTCCTTGTACTCATAAATAAATTTAAAATAAATACAATGAATAAAATTCTCTAAAACTTAAGCTTCAATTGTCCATGGTGGTGGTTAGTATGCAAAGTTGATACCTTCATAAAATTGTTGATGTTTAAACGAAAGCATTATTTGTTAATTCCAAACTCCCTTCTTCATCCATGCATTGCATATATCAAATCAAATACTCTAGATAATTAGCACATGCAATTAGACACCTCTCATACAATTTCACAATTTGTGACATCCATGACGCATATGGTTCACCTTAGTTTGAAATATTTTACAAACAATTTATTACATCCTAATAATTTTTGTTTATAATTTATTTAAACAAGAAACAAGATGTAGTGATTCCACAAATGAAACTACACCCATGCCGAACGATCGTATTAGAGAGCAACTTGCCTTGTCAAAGTCACCATCCTTTTTGATGAAATCCAAATATTGGTGCCCAATTTCCAAGTTGCATACATCATCTAGCAGCTTCACACATGGAAGTATGGCATGTGGATAGCAATATCAAAATCATGAATCAAGTATTCATCACACCCCTTTATCTTTTTATAAAAAGTATCTTGAATCCCCATGTATGTTTCCAATTATTTAGCCTCTATTGGCCCTTCAAACTTTTTAGCCTTGAATGGTTCACTAGTATTGTCAACCAAGGTGGGATCTTCCCCAATTGGTATTGTTGGAAACCTATTGGGTACTATTATTTCAACTACATTTTTAGTTTCTTCAAGGCTCCATACCTCTACAAAGTATAGCTACTTGCAATATGCTCGAAGCTGTAAAAAAAACTTTCCTTAATACATTATGTATGACGACATGTTTTTAACGACAACACAATATTATAAACAAGGAAAATGGATTGCAATTTTTAGCCTATATTCTTCACAACTTGGGCCAGGTCATACCTTCCTTCAAAGTAACCACTTCATAGCAAACTTGACATGACAATCAACGTATTATTGAACATGAATTTGATTATGTTCGTTACAAATTGTGTCATATAGATTAACACATTACATGACCAACCACAAAAATCATATGGAATTGGTCATGGAACCACTTCTTGAGTTGGCTAAAGGGTTTTTTAATCCATTATCACTTTTTAGGACTCATATTTCACACCTGCATTTTTCCCTTGGATTACTCTTTCAATGATGATACTAAACACCAACCTGTATTACTATTTGAGACTCATATTTCACACTTGCATTTTTTCCCATGATGATATTAAACATTCAAAATACAAGGGGTCATGTTGGGGGGTTTTGGAACCAAAAAACATGTGTAGTGAGTAAATAGGAATCTATTCAAAATGTTGGGCATCAAAAAATTGTCTCATTCATAAGTTTGTCAAAGCATGTTCTTTGGAAAATCAAGTGCAATTACTGTTTTGAAATCTCCACTTTGAGCAAATTGTCGATTAAAGAAACCATTGCCATAGTTGACATCTAGTAGAACCCCTTTTATGATTGGTTTCAAAAAGTCTTGAACCATTTTATCCTACTAAAACCATCCATGTAATGTTATTAAAAACAAATTTTGAAAAAAAAAAGGAACAACGAAGCAGTGTAAGGAGACAAAATGCACAACCATAATGAATCACATAAGAAGTTGCGTTAATAACACACAACTCTCAAAAGTTGCAAGTTGTAGTCCTAAGTTGTGACAATGTGAATGCTTTTAGAAGTTGGACTAAGCGAGTGACTGCCTTTGAAGCTAGTGGTCAAAGAATAATAACACCTTGTGCATGTGCAGTTAGTTTCACCACATATGAGTTATAGTAACAAACTACATCCCCATGTCCACCACCATGTACAACACAAGCCCACGAAGCTAAACCAAGGATATTATTATTGTCCTCAAGAGCTTCTATCTCCACTACTCCTTTGTTGCATGTAGGTTTGTTCTCACCAAGATTATTGTGCTTGCACCCACTCGTGTTCACTATTGTAGTTGCAAAGTGTGGTCATGAAAAAAACATTGATACCAAAACATAAGTGCATCCCAAATAAATGTTGCAATATTTTTCATGCCCAACTTCTCAAGCATGCATTTTGAAGTCATGTAATGGGCTAAAACATTGTGAGCAACAATGAGATGAACCCCAACAACATCAACTTTAGATACATACACACCCACCACCCCACCCACAACAATAACAACAAAAGACAAGGACTCATTCATTCACCATCATGTTTAGGTTTTTTCTTTTCTTTTTTCTTTTTCCAATATTGGGATTTCCATCTTTGCATAGAGGTAGGTGGATGCATATAGGTTTATATGTATTTTTTCCAAAAAGTCTTTTGATGAAGCAAATTCAAAAGGAAATCATGAAAACAAAGCCTATTAGGTACCTTATTTTATTTTCTTGAGAGTGTGAGCCAAGGGTTTTGCTTCTTTCTATTCAGTTTCTATAAAAAAACTTGAAAATCACATCACCCTGTAACCAAAAAAGGAGAAGGCGCGAAACCAAACATACACCCTGACTAGTTGACAGATCCACATAGGAATCAAGTTTCTGAAGCACTAGAACAGAATCGTAACTGTTGATCCTCCTTTCTCAGTCTCCACACAGGACCGAATCTACATATACCCACGAACCTTTGCTCATACCCAGCTTGTACCTGAAGATCAATGATAACTCTAATAAAAAATATTCAACAATCTGCATCTTTATTTACAAAATGTCCCGAGGCAACATGCCACCGGTCTCTAGTGTACTCATTATAGATCGGACATTTGACAAAGCAATGACTTTCAGACTAGAAAAGCTTTCAGTGTTCTCATGTCCATTGAACCTCCACTCTGCTTCCTCAACATAATGCAACAAAAACAACCTCACATCACTCTTCTCGACTGGAGACTTGTGATTTCGCAAGTTTAACTACATACAGAAAACCTTGACACAGAGTTAGCTGATTGCAATCCTACCAGAGCAACTCAGAAAACTAGATTGCATGCATACATAATCAGCAGACTTCAGGGACTGAATCTCATTCTATCATTCGTTCTGCTAGTACTTTTAGAGCGAACACCAGTATTTGGTTGAGCTACTGGTGCAGCGGAAAAGTCTGTAACCAGCCAAACCTCCATCAACCAGCAGATCTCCTCCTCTATCTACACATCTCTAAGGTTGTCTAGTACAATCTGCACTAGTCCGACCTCAACAGCATGCTCTCTAAGAAATTTTTGGACCTCCTCAGAAGTTCCATGCGCAACTACCAAAAAATCTACCGTTCAAAAACCTTCTCCCTAGCTTTGAATTTCCAACTCCTCAGCCGCCGTCATTCCAAACCGCCTCAGCTCATAATTGCAGCTCCTTTCCTTACCATAATTCGGTGCCGCCTCAACCACGCGTGATTAGCCTCCATGCTCATTTAGTAGCAATCACCATTCATTCCTTCTTGTACAACATCTCACACACACCCAAAGAACGATTTCCCATGCACTCCCATGCAGTAGTAATGGAGAGATACCCGCCACAAAAAGAAACGGCTAATAAAGCAAACTTAACTTCCAAGATCAGGAAGTGTTCACACTGGTGTGGTGACTTAATTTCGTGTTATAACCCAAAAACACCCATTTATAGGTTTTTTTTTAAACAAGAATCTAACAACAAGCTACTACAATATCATCATTAGTTGGTCATGTTTTTCAATATAATCAATACTAGATGTTTCTTCATCAAGAAAAGGCGATAATGGCGAAGAGATAGAGGATAGCTTTTACTTTGCCTAGGTGATGAAACTCATGTTCTAGTAGCGACAAAATTGGCATAAACACAGTTGCCACAATTTTTATAATGATCTTTCTGCTTAAGCCATCTTGAAAGTACAGGTCCACTTCAACTTGGGCTTCACCACACCCACCATTTCTCTATTTTCTTTTCAAGCTTCAAATTTTTCTACACCCCCTTAAAGGGCCTTTGCTATTGGGTTGTAGAATGTCATAATAATTAATAATATATCCTTCTTCTAGGTTTCTCGAGCTCTTTCTTGTTGCAATTGTGAAAAATAGACCGCAACGCAAAATGCAATCAATAACAAGATAATTGATTGGCATTTTGATGACACCACTACAACCATATTGAGATCAAAAATTCGAAAGATCAAAAATGTTTGTGTGCGTTTTTTCTCTTTTTGCACAAAAGAAAACAACTAGCCATGTTCACCACACAAACCCAATATTCAACGACAAATTTCAAAACCCAAAAAAATGTCACCACCACCCTCTCACACTTTAAAAAACCCATAAATTTTCCTGCTTAATCCACCTAATGTGTACACACTTTGGACATAAAAAACCCATTTCAATCTAAACAATCTAAATACTTCCACCAAATAAACTAGTTCACCTAATGTAAAACTAGTTTTAATAAGGTAAAACTTGCAAAACTTGGATCCATTGCAACAATCTTTGTTCCTATGGGGGCATGGCCCAACAAAGGGTGTCCATCACTATTGGCCAAAAGGTAGGATTAAATCCATTATGCTTGTATGGCTACTCCACATAAATTAAAATATTTAACTCATTTATTCAAAGATCATTGTGTCAAAAATTTCATTTCATTAAAATTCCCAAGAACCTTTACAAAGAAATTTAGAAACTTCTTATTTTTGGCAACTATACTTGTGCATACAATTTAGAATATCCAATGCTTTTGAAATAATAGTAGCCTTCAACGAAGTGAGATGATCTTGATATATGAAAAAATGTCCTATCTATAGCCCCTACCACTTCTAGGAACTTAATTACACCGTTATTTAAAATCATGCATATTTATCATATCATAAGCACTAATCGGTCATTTATTCTCATCTTAAAAGGCTACATTTATAACTTTTATTATATTTCTTACAACCTTAGAGACAATTTGGTGATAATGGAAATTTATGAACAAGCTAGCATATTTGTTCCTTGTTTAAATTTGTCAATAACATAAGCAATACAAAGAAGGGTTGGGGTAACAATTCAATATTTTGTATCATGTTTTAAAATATGGAAGTGAAGAACATCAATTATATTCAATCAAAATTTGTTAGTATTTTGAAAATAAATAACTTCAAAAAGGTGAGAGAATGAAGTCTTTGAATGAATTTGTTTTATAATAGGTAGTACGCACATACTTTAGAGATTATACCTAAGGACATAGAAGTTGAGGTTACATAATGGATTAAAAAATAATAATTTGGGATGGATATTGATAAGCATTTGATAACTAACATCTTGAAGACAACCATGTATCACCCATATTTGTACCACCAACTACACCCATTTTTGAAGAATAATGGCACTCAAACACCACTTTTATATGATGAAACATCCATGGTCTTATTTCAAGTGAAATTAAAATTGACATTTATATATTTTAATATGCACACCTAATGTTCGAACATCACATAAGGAACATATTACTTATAAGTTTTTTTAACTATGAAAATTTCATTATGTGTGAATAACAAAAAATTACATATCAAGGGTGCTAGTAGTTAACATCATTTCAAAAAAACACTATGTGTGCAAGTATTAATTATTAATAAGGAATGTCAAATGTTATTATGTTAGTAGATAAGTAAGCAAGGTAGTTGGTGATTACTAGGTTAGGTAGATGCATGTGGATGATTAGTAAATAAATAATTATTAGTTGTAATCGCAATACACAAATATAATGAAAAAGTACTTCTAATATTCTACATCATTCAACTTGTATGCACTACTAGAATTCTTGGGTTTCCAAACTTGAAATTTTGGTAAAAAAATCAGATTTGTATAGGGGTAAAAAAAACCCCTTTTGATTTTGGACAAATCAATTTCAATATGTCTAGTGTGACTAGGGTGGTCTTATTTTTCTAGCAAAATAAAAATCATTTGATTGGTTATTTTGACTAATGAATAGTGGAACATTTGATTAGTCAAATTATTTAACTATTTTTAAAAAAAAATTATTACCAATTTTGTTTTTTTGTATGCAAGTAGGTAGGTGGTAGCCTAGCCTAGCTACTTCACCTAACTTAACCTAACTTAATATAACCTTAACTTAATGTACCTACTTTAATGCCCTAGGCATGTACATAGGTTACAACTATTAGGAATTGAACCCTTGACCTCCCTAATGATAAATCAACTCTTTGATCAATGAACCACACCATCAAAATGTGGTCAACCTTTGTCAAAAATTTTATTTCACGCGTTACTACAAAATTATAAGGTACATAGGTAGGTGGGTAGGTAGGTTGTAGTAAGTAGTTAATAGGCGGGTGGTTAGGTAGGTTGTAGTAGGCAATTATTATGTGGGTGGGTGGGTAGATAGGTAAGTACGTAGGTAATAATAAATAGGTAGGTGGGTAAGTAAACATGTTTAGTAGGTAATAATAAATAGGTAGGTGGGTAAGTAAACATGTTTAGTAGGTAGGTAGATAAATAGGTTGTAGTAATTAGGTAGGTATGTAGTAATAACATTGACCATTTTGACTAAATGTCCTATTTGGCTACAACTCCATTGCCCATTTTGACTATAGGTGTCATGTGTTTCTCTCCAATTTGATTAAGTGTCAATAAAGACCAAAAAGTCAACTTGGACTGTTTGAAAAATCAAGAATTCTAGTAGTGATGGTGCATTGATGGGTGTTTACTAAGTGGTTTAAGTTTGTTGATGTAACTTTGTCAAACTTTGTTAATAAATGCACCAATTTGGAGAAGAAAGACCGATTTGGAAAAGAAGGGGAAACAAAAAAATGTGAGTGCCATTTGCCGATACCAAAATCCACCATGTGGCATTATGAGGAATTTTAAGTGAGAATTTTTTTATTAATCAAACATTGATAATTGATTTTAACCATACATTATGAGCATTCATTTTAGATGGTCCTAGATTGTGACACATGGTGTAATCAAAATTTGCCATATGGTATATTAATTATATTTTGGAAAAAAAATCAAATGAATATTTATTTGAATAAATAGGTAGGTAGGTACATAGGCTTCTATAAGTAGGTAGGTAGGTAAAATTTGGTTGGTAAGACATACCTACCTACCTAAGCTACATACATACTTGCTTATTCACATTTAAAAATAATTGTAATTTATGTACCTACCTATTTATCTACCTAGGTAGGTAGGTTGGAAGGTAGGTGGCCTAGAATATATGCATGTAAACATTGTTATTTGATTTTATGTTTTTCTTTTAGAGTTAAGCTTCTTTGAGCTCATCCCCATTGGGCCATGTTTTTTAATGTGAAAATATAAATGAAGGTGCCATTCTTACATAGTTTCCACGATGAGATTGGAGGTCAAAACATATGGGTTTAGAGTTGCAACTATAAGTATTCTCCCATATGTTTTATGCTTGTTTTTTATTTTGTAAACTATATCTTACTTATATAAAATAATGGGTGTCTGTCCACAGATTCTTGATTTGGTAATTCATGATTGGATGGAGCCCCCCCCCCCCCCCCCCCCCCCCCCCCCCCCCCCCCCCCCCCCCCCCCCCCCCCCCCCCCAACCCCCCTCTCGATCCCTTGAGAGCCCCTGGCCAAAGTGAATGATGGCGAAGCCACATAGCCACATGTGTTCCTCTTCGATCCCTTCATGTTTTCTGCAATTGTTGCTTTCTTTGTGGAAAAGATGTTATGTTCTCTTTCTGTTCCTCTTTTATGCCTCCATGTTTTCTATAGTTGTTTGCTTTCTTCTTGAGAATATGTTTTGTTTTCTTCTTATGTTCCTCTTCTATTTGTTCATGTTTTTTGCAATCCTTGCTTTCTTCTTGAGAATGTGTTTTGTTTTCTTCTTTTGTTCCTCTTCTATCCGTTCATGTTTTCTATAATCCATGCTTTCTTCTTGAAAATGTGTTTTGTTTTCTTCTTATGTTCCTCTTCTATTCGTTCATGTTTTATGTAATCCATGTTTTCTTCTTGAGAATGTGGTTTTTTTTTCTTCTTATGTTCCTCTTCTATCTGTTCATGTTTTTTGCAATCCTTCCTTTCTTCTTGAGGATGTGTTTTGTTTTCTTCTTTTGTTCCTCTTCTATCCGTTCTTGTTTTTTGTAATCCTACTTTCTTCTTGAGAATGTGTTTTTTTTTCTTCTTTTATTCCTCTTCTATCCGTTCATATTTTCTACAATCGTTGCTTTCTTATTGAAGATGTGTTCTATTTCTCTACCATCCCTTTGAGGTTTTTTGCAGTTTTTGCTTTCTTCTAAAGAAAATCTGCAAGAGGTCATAGATGTCTAAAGTCGTCAAGATTGTTACAAGAGATTTCCTGACTAAAAAGAAAGGTAGTCATGGAGAGTAGGAATCAAGAGAGATTGAGAAAGATCTTCAAGATGACAGCAAAGGTTTGACATCAATTTTGAAATTTTTGGAAGTTCACAACACATTTGAAAGCAGAAGATTATATCTTAAAATTGTCTATTTGCAAATTTGTGATTGGCAAAGGTGGATAATCCATGTTTGAAATTTTTTTGCTTCTTGATAATGAAATGAAGCATATGCTCACAAGCTTGTGTTGTAGCTTGAATATTGTAAAATATTATTGTGTTTCTTGATGAGCTACTGAGATCATCACTGAGTCTTCTTGTTGCTTCTGGAAATGGAATTGAAATCCAGCATGCAAATTTTGCTCAAGATGCAAATTTGGCCCCTTTTAAAAGCTTTGCTTGCTGTAGTTATGATTTCAGGACCCATCATCTATGTGGGCTTCTTTGAAGTGGTGAGATTCATGTTGCATCTATTGCTATGAATAGAAAATGCATGCATTCGGGATACTTCTTTGGGTGTGTGTGTGACAAATCTTTGCCAAGTTGTTGTAGCAACCTCACATACATGCAAGCCCCATGTTCTTACTTTAGGTGATGCCATAAAGTTCTTCCACTTTATGTGCTGAAGGTGGTGATTCGGTCCCCTATTGGAGGTGGTTTGGTTACACATTCACCCATTCATTGGTGGTGAGTTTGCTCCCACCCAATCACTCGTCGATGATGGGGAGTCCACACGGACCCCAACTCACCCATTTGTTTATGTGATTACAACCACATTTTTTTAGGATTTTTTTTTTGCTTTTAGATTACAACCACATAGTGTTAGGGTTTTCTTTTTTGTGGTGCTAATAATACCTCTTTGCTTGTGGTGGTGGCAGATCTGGAAGGGAAGTATGAAAATGTGGAGAAGTATGGGATTGATCTAACAAAAATGGCAAAGTAAGGAAAACTGGACCTTGTCATAGGCCGTGATGAGGAGATCCAACATTGCATACAAATTTTGTTTTGGAGAACAAAGAACAATCATGTACTCATTGGTGAGCATGGTGTAGGCAAAACTGCAATTGTTGAGTGGTTAGTCTTTCATCTTCAATGTTTTTTGCAAACTGTTTATAGGCTTTGGAATGAGATATATATATCATGCAATAGTTACTGTTCATAAATTGTGCAAGTTTAATTAGTAGGAATGAATGACATGTTTCAAAGGTTCTCTAATTTTTTTTCGTTTGTGCGAATCTTCCAAGGATAATACCTCTCAACAATAGACCTTTTTTTTGTTTCGTTTCTCCTTCGTTTTATATTAAATGTACATAAATTTCTTTCAAATTGTCTACCACGAAACATTCTGTATCCAAACATAATGCGTTTTTTGGTTCGTGCGGGTCTTCCAAGGATAACATTTCCCACAAAACATTTTTAAAAAGAAGATGGTGGACCTCCTTTTGATTTGTGCCTTTTGTGACCAAGAGATGTTCATAGCATGTTCGCTTTGCACGCAGTTGTTTTGTGGAGACCAAGCCCACTCAATTTGCGTTGAGCATGACACGGACGTTGCCAACTGCCACATTGCTTGCGAATATGCTGACCCAAAGGTTAAACTTGCGCCTGTTGTAATGGTAATTAAATATGAAGTTATGTTATTGTGTTTTCAGAGCTTGATTCCATTTTGTTTCCGATTGAAAGAATTGTAAACAAGGCCATGGAGTGCCACGTAGATATGCAAATGACAAAGAAAGGCGAGTAGCTACTCAAGAACGTCAAAATTTTTGTCACGCTACAGAAGTTTTCGAAAGGGCTATGTGTAATGGGGCCCAACATGAGGAAACATGGTGTATGACTGATATTGCTCAACGATTATTAGAAAACGCGGAGTAACACGCGAGAGCGCGTGTTGTTGAAATAAAGCAGGCCCATCAAGCCCGATTAATGATAAATGTTGCACGACACGTTAAATGATGCTGCGTTGCGATCACAAAGGATCAACTCGAGGTTGGATAACACATGGCCTTGTGAGATTTGCGGTACCCCTTGGCTGACCTGCAAGTAGACCAACAAATGCTCGGACACCTAAATGAACAATGCAATCATTGTGGCTCTCGCTTCTGGATTGAAAATTGCACGACTCTCTTCGAAGACCACACTATAGTAAATGTTATGCCTCAGGGAAAATTCTTTTACCTCCTATTCGCACCCCGCTAAAGTACATGGCAATGTTACAAGATCGAGAAAATGTTGAATTCCTTAAACATCTATGTTCGTATAGTGTTGCATTCGCATTTACGTCCACCAGGGTCCAGAATGTGGGTTTCAAGCTCGGATCATAAGTGCATATCTACAAAGTGCAAGGAGGATTCTACCACTTGATTGGTGGTATGGAACTCGTAGAAAGGCAATTGCCATGCTTTAGGCCTATGTGCACGATGCAGCAAATGAAGGTCCGAATCGACAAACGCAAAACCCCAATTTAAGCTCGATGCATTTGATGAAACTTTGCACGATCCTCGGGTGCGTCAATCCTTATGTAAACGTCTTCGTTCATGTAGCCAATCGTCTCGTCGCAAACCCTGTAGAGGAGGTCCACATTTGCATTATAGCTGGTTGTACCTTGGGAAATAGAGATATCTGCCATTACAACGTCCCTACGACAAATGAGGTTGCAATGATAATTCTTGGCGAGCTGGGAGACGTTGGAAATCATGATGTCATTGTACAACGGCGATATGGAGGTGTTTTATAGCAGATGAACGAGTTAACACCTTCTTATGATCCTCTATAATATCCGCTGCTTTTCCTCGTTAGGGAGGATGTGTGGTTTAAAAATCTACGGCTACAAAACAATCAGGATGGAGCACGCACAAGGGTTTCAATGGCGACTTATTATGCACAAAGAATGCATTTTAACGGCGAACTCTTCGCTCTGCATCTCGGTGGTCGCCTTTTTCAACAGTATATTGTCGACGTTATTGTTAAGACAAAGCAGAACATTCTTAACTTTTTGGTGTTAAACCAAGTTCAACTTCATGCAGAACTCTACTAAGGGTTGGCATATATGGTTGAACATGATGTCCGATTAGATCCTATGTAAGTGGGTCAGTGAATTGTTCTCCCAGCTTCATTTCACGGTTTTCCACATTTCATGATACAAGCGTATCAAAATGCAATGGCTATTGTGCGGAGCAAAGGAATTCCATATGTCTTCTTCACATTCACTTGCAACCCGAATTGACAATAAATAGTCGTGGAGCTCAAGCTTAACCAAATAACCTTTCATCGTTTAGATTTGGTCGCCCGCGTATTTCAGATGAAGGTGAAACCCCTTCTTAAAGGAATGGCAAAAATTGGATGGTTTGCCAAAGTTATCGGGAACATCTGGATAAGGGAATAGTAGAAATGAGGCCAACCTCACATCCATATGCTCTTTATCTTTCCTCTAGAGTAGAAAGTTTCCACAACTGAAGACATAGATCGCTTAGTGTCAGCGGAGCTTCCTTTTCTAGAGAACGCACCTCCTTTTGAAACGGTCACAAAATGTTTATTGCATGGACCATGCAGCCAATAATACCCCAACGCACCTTGCATGGTCAATTGTGTATGCAAAAAAATTATCCAGGAGGTTTCCCCAAGGAGACAACATAAGCCAAACGATCAGCTTTGCTTCCCAAAGCAACTCAACAAAATCGCTCTACATAGGTATCGAACACATTAAGTCCCTACCAATGGCAATTGGGATCTTGAAAACTAAATGTGAAGTCCATCCACCTTCCAATAGGAGAGCTGTTATGTCAAAATAGGCGACCTCGATGGTGACATGTCTGTCCCATCGAACCGATGTCAATAACACGCTATATACAAAGGTTTTGCTTGACCCACTTGGACCATCTAGGAAAAGTACTACACCTTTGCCTTGGGCTACTACACTGAACAATGCAATGACAAATGTTTCTTGGCAAATGTTGAACCACGGGAAATTATGGTGGATCTAACCATGGAGTACATCTCTATCGTAGTCAAGCTTCACCACCAATTGACGATTGACACGTAGCATTTCTACAAGCGGCAAAACGAACGACATTTTTCAAAAGTCGTGCAAGCCTTTGTTTGTCAACATTAATTTGGCCTCAAAGGGTAGTAAGGTGTTGTTGTAGGCATTCTCGGCAATGCCTCCATTCGTGATGCGTCGATGCCAAGTATTGTGCGACATATCATCTCAATATCTTTCCCATAACACTTCCGGATTCAAAGGAGAGCAAAACATTAAGAGAGTCACAAAGAGATTCCTTAGGCTTTTTGCGTCTTGATCGATACACGTTTCTCGCATGTACGTGCCCCATTCTAAGTCGTTTTGTAGTAATCCCAATGCTCTGTAAGTAGCTTGAAATGTCGGATGTTATGTGTTGTCAATAATCCAAAGATGTTCGAAAGAGGTCACGCCCGGTACAACAGTAAGTAGGAGGCAGAGTAAGAAGCGTTCACTAGCGGCGAGATGTATGAAATACATTCGCCCAACAACTTTTTCTCCTCGCTGTCAAGCCAACCAAACTTTTTTTCAAATTTTCGAAAAATGATCAATAGGGAAGTCCACATACACCACGTTTCGCCCATCCTCATTTTGAGCATTATACATAAAGTAGGCAGTCAAAGTGGTTCTTTAGTGGGCAGCACACTTTGCCACAACATCCAAATCTTCATTTTTGTTAAAAATGATGTTGTGTTATCTTGGCAAATGAACAACTAATCGAGTGATTAACGGCCATTCCATATGCTTTTTGAACAAAAGTCAATAATCGACCCCTTCAGCAATGTTCAAATATTGAACGTCAATGTATTGTTGGCTCTCGTTTGTTGGACCGGCAATCACCCCTATAACATGGTCAAGACCTTTATAGACGTATTTTAAAAGTTATTTAACATTCAAAATACCAACGGACACCTCAACGTTGAGGTGCTAACACAACATCGACATTGTGTTGAGGCGGTAGATCGAACTTTGCGCGACATCATGCAGCACCCAAATTCGCCTTTTGGTGGTAAAATGGTTGTCTTCAGGGGTGATTTTTAATAATGTCTGTTAGTGGTGTCTAGAAGCTCTTGGGTAATAATCATTTATGTAGCCCTTTTGCATTCAGTTTTGTGGCGTTAAGTGCGCATCTTGATTCTCATGGAAAACATGAGATTTCACGTCGATCCCTTCTCCAAGTTGTATGTTGAGTACCTTTTGAGAGTCGACAATGGCCAAAAGTCTTCCATCATTGATCATTTTCCACTAGAAGTTAATGCAAAGCCCTTAGTCGAAGTTGAGATCACCTCATACCCGGAAATCCATCAAGCGCCATCTTTAGATACTTTCATCCATGTTGTTTTCCCGGCCTTGGCAATCAATTACGCAAACCAATGATACATGGACGGTCGAGCTATTCTAACAACAAAAAATATAATCGTGAACTTTCTCGACATTCAAATTGCCGAGGCTGTGCCTGGGCGAGAGCACATATTTTTGTCGGTAAATTCGATGGAAATGGGGGACGACCAAGCTATGGTGATTGGCACGAAATTTCTCAACACTATTACTTTGGTAGGTATGCCACCACATCACCTAGCCCTCAAAGTTGGCGTCCTTGTTATCTTATTGAAAAATCTCGATGCAGCCTTGGGACTTTGTAATGGGACCCATCTAATCATTTGGTGCCTAGCACAGAGATTGATTGTCACGTAGATCATTGGTGGCACGCATGTGGGGAATATTGTCAACATACCACACATCACCATGACAACAAATCCTTCGAATGGGCCATTCACTCTACAAAGGCACCAGTTCCCTTTGCAATTGGCATTTGTTATGACCATTAACAAGGTGCAAGGTTAGACCATGAAAATCGTTGGCATTTACTTGCTTGAACTTGTCTTCACCCATGGCCAATTGTATGTAGCTCTACCACAAGCTATGCATGTGAATGACATCTTTGTTTTTCGCCTTAATGGCAGGACGATGACCAATGTTGTTTATATGGAATTGTTGGGATGATCTTTCTTCTCTATCTCCTGCTTGCTTTTCTCTTTCGATGGGTGAGAATTCCGACATCCAAATCATGGGTTGCAATTCCTTGCATTGGATGCAAAAATGGTTACAACGGAAGCTATGTTCATGACATGCGGTTGTTGAAACCAAAATGCTTCCTAATTCTTATTATCCCATCGAACAAAAATTGTCCCAACTTAAAACTGTTAACTAAACAGTTCTCAAGGTCATGTCAAACCTTTCTCTTGATCATTTTGCTTGCAAAATGGGTTTACATACTCGTAACTATATAATTAAATAAAGAAATGGATTTAAAAAAAAAATTAACCATTAACTAATTAGCCACTCGTACATCTACCTATAATTACCTACCATTATTTAATTATTTAATTATAGAAGTAGCATTCACATTTATTTCATACTTTTTATTAACCAATTAATTAAATCATAACCAAAATTCATAAAAAGTGTAATTATTTCATGAAATAAATTAACTTGTTAATATTTTAATTATAAATTTAATTATATTGATATATATATTTGACACTTAACGTTTTAAAATTTAATTATCAATTAAATAAATAAATAAACTAATAATTGATTGACATTTTAATATATTGAACTTTTAAAAAATAAAAAATAATGAATATTCGATATTAACTATTAAATTCTTACCTTATTAACTTATTTAATTGATAAACATCATGTAAAAATATAATCAATTTTAATTAGTCATTAATATTAAGTAAATAATTTAGCTCATGAATATTAAATAAATAAATATTTAATACTGATCTAACTATCAGTTAGTTTAATATTAATTAACCATAAATATTGATTAGTAAATTTGAAGTATTAATTATTTAATTAATAAATAGTTAATGAAATAATTAATTAACTTTCCATAAATTCTAAACCGATTAATAATTATTAATTCTAAACTTATGAACTAAATAGGAATTCAACTTAATTAATCATTAATAATAACTAGATAATTAAATTTTTGAAATTTTTATTAATATTTTTAGAAGCTTCATAACTATTAATTAACCAATACTTATTATCTATTTACCATAACTCATGATATAAAGTAAATACGAATTATCAGATAATTAATTTAATATTAATTAAATAACTAGTTGATCTTCTAATGAACTTTTAATAAATTCTAAATTGATTATTAACCGTTAATTATTAATTCTAAACTTATGAACTAAATAATGAATCAATTTAATTAATCATTAATAATAACTAAATAATTGAATTTGTGGAATTTTAATTAATATATCTATAATCTACATAACTATTAATTAATTAATAGTTAGAAAAAATTACCATAACTTTTGATTAGTGGATATTGATGATTAGAAAACTAAATGGAAATTAATTAATTAATAATTAGTTTACTAATTATTTATTTATAATTTGTAGCTTGATCAATAGTTTGAATTGAAAAAATTACCATAAAAATTAGTAAATGTTGAATAATATATGTTAAACTATATATTTGGTTAAGTAATCAGATTAAATTACTAATTAACATTTTGTAAATTATTTATTGATTATTCAGCATTAAATTACAAAATAAATACTAAATATAAATGATTGAATCATAAAAATAAATCAGGTTTAATTAATTAATTGTTATTCCATCATTTACATTATTTAATCAAAAATTTGATCGTACTATTTTATGAATATTGAATATTGGTTTAACATTAAAAAAATTTAGTTTTAATTTGACCTTGCCACTATTACAATTAAATTTGCAACTAAGGGAACATAAAGGCTTATTTTTGGATGAAAAATTCAAGAAGTTAGTCAATATGAAAGTATGTATAATTTTTTAATGGTACCATAGTTGCAAAAATAGTTAAAAAAAATAAAAATGATTGTTAGTTGTGATGTAAAGCATAGTTGCAAATGCCAAATAGTCACATGTAATCACAAATTGGATGGTTACATAATACAATTTTTTTGGTATGTTGTCTATAATGTTTTTTGATAATAATTCAAATGGTCCACTATTCATTAATCAATATGATTAGTCAAATGTCTTTACTCTATTAGAAAAAAAAACCACCTTAGTCACATTGGACATGTTAAAATTGACTTGTTCAAAATGATAAAGGGTCTGTTTTGCTCTTGTCCAAATCTGATTTTTTTACCAAAATTTCTAGTTTGAAAAAGCCAAGAACTCTAATAATGAAATATTACATTGAAATGGCACAAAATTTTAAAACTTTCAAATGGAGGTTTGAATTTGCCAAATTATGAATTCCATTATTTTGTGCATTCATAATTCTTTTTTATGGATTCCAATCCAAATGCCTTTCAACGATATATAAAATTCCTAAATAAAAAATGATTTGGCTCTTATACGCATTAGATGTTTTGATGGTTAAGAGATGAATTATTGGTTTGAGTAACGACCATTCAATTAATCATAAATTGTGTTTGGAATCTCCAAATTCATGGGAATTTGACCCCGCATTAGATATCTACTTTTCAAAACATATGCCAATGGTTAAAAAATGGCCCAATTTGGACAATGTTTTCATGTTTCAAACCTTTTTTCAAAATTGTGAAACATTTTGAGGTTCTAATTTTTTCAAAAGCAAGAATGCATTTAGGAGTCTTCATTGTTATACATTTCCTTGCCATAAAAGGAACGTGTTTGGGTGCCTCTTTGTTTGAACTTATTTTTGTTTTATTTCCTTTTTTTTTTCTGTTGTTGTTGCAACCATGCTTGTGAATTTAAAGTTAGAATTGTAAGATTGATTAGAACATCACCATCATATATAAAAGAGACCTAAATATATAAAATGTGTGGACAAAAAGGATAAATTAAAAAATGTCACCTCTTGCAACATGAAATTCTTAAAAGCATGACTCCTTTAAACATTGAATTAAAAGCATTCATCACATGTACTTAGAAGAGAATGCAATTAATATATAAATAAAAGACGCATCTTGTCATGGTTCATTATTTCACACATGGACCAAGCCTTTCTTTTTATGTATAATAAATTTTAGCAAGTTTAAGGTACATTAATAAAGTATAAGGCCGAAGTCTTCTTTTTCAATTTTGTGATCTAGCCAAATTGGCAATCATCCACAAGAAGGTTTAGCCAATTGTTTTTTGGAAAATTCATTTATATTTTGGTTACATGTTGAAACTCGCTCAAAAAATTGGGCAAATTTAATTTCAATTGTTTTCCCCCAAAAATTTGGAGAGTTAGGACTACCTTTTTTTTCCCCTCAAAATTCCTTTGATTGTGTTTAAATCGTATTTTTATGTCTAAAAAATACAAAAATTCTCCCCAGAAAAAAAACACCGGTACAACTTAAGTAGTATGTGCATATTATTGTGGGTATGCATGGATGAATGAAATAAGTATGTAAACGATGTGTGTGTTTATCGTAGGTTTGTGCGCGCGCGCGCTCGTGTGATTCTTTCTTCCCTTCGTCTTGTCGTCGTTTTGGTCTGTGGGATGCGGCGATGGTGATGGCGATGGCGGCAACCGCCGCTGCACGAGAAGCGGAAGGGAAGAAGGAGGATCGTGCAGCGCAAGTAGCGTCGCATCAGACACGGTTCCAGAAGATAGTACTGGGCTGGGACTATCCCCGTCTTCTTGCTCGCTCTAAGGTGAGATCGGTGATTTATTGTGGAGAATTTGCCGACTTCATAAAAGGAGTTGTTGGGAGAGGATCATCGAGGTCTCTTTTGTGTGGGAGGAGGAAATTTGTTGGTTTCCCATACCCATTTGATTTGTTGCTGGCTGCTTCTTTGAATCTGGAGCAGATAAATCACAAGAAGCAGAAGGGAGCAGACCAATATAAGCTTCATAAAGTGCCGGACTCATTTGCTGATCTAAATGAGTATTTGAAGGTTTTCGAGTCACTTCTCCTTGAAGAATGCCGAGCACAAATTCTGCGAGGAGATGATGATGGTTTGTACCTTTCCATTCTTCATGGCGCCCTGGTCGTTTTGAGCATTGTAAAATCATCATATCTCCTTGTTTTTTGGTCTCCATAGGTTCGGGGCATTAGGGTTTAGGGTTTTGCTCTAACATCATCACAAGGAAAAACCTTGTTTCATGGTCTAAATAGTTTCAGGTTATTAGGGTTTAGGGTTTTGCTCTAGCATCATCATACCTCCTTGTTTCATGGTCTCCATAGTTTCAGGGCATTAAGGTTTAGGGTTTTGCTTTAACATCATCATATCTCCTTGTTTCATGGTCTCCATAGTTTCAGGGCATTAGGGTTTAGGGTTTTGCTCTAACATCATCATATCTCCTTGTTTCGTGGTCTATATAGTTTCAGGGCGTTATGGTTTAGGGTTTTGGTCTAACTTCATCATATCTCCTTGTTTCACGGTCTCCCTAGTTTTTGGGCATTCTGGTTTAGGGTTTTTCTCTGTGAGGGAGAGGACTGCTGAACCAACTCTGCAAGCATCTCCTCTTGAAAGATTTTCTTAGGCCAGCTGAAATTCTGTGATGCAGGTGAGACGCATTGTCATATGGTGGCAGTTACACAGTGGGAGAGAGTCAATGAGTTCTACTTTGCACGCCTTGCCATTGATACTCAAGCATCCCAAGAATTCACGGAGAATGATCTTGTCCTGCTCAGCAAAGAGAAGGTAATGAATTTGGTTTCTTCTGCAAGTGACACAGTAACTGTATGTGTATGACTTGCTGCCTTTCCTATGGGCTTTGCTGTTGACTGCATATATCTGAGCTCTGCTCTGGAAGAAAGGACTGAACTATAATCACAACATAACCCTAAGAAGTTGAATTTCACATATTGACATATTGCAACCTCTGGAGACAGCCTGTTTGTCTGATGAGAGTTTACCCTAACCTGATAAACCTGTACCTGCTTTGAGATAGTGGGCTTGGGCAGGGGAATTTCTTGAAATGGGTGTGGATGGCATTCTGATCTGGAATCCAATTCCTAGAGTGGAATGCTTTGAGCTCTTACAATTTACCTTTTCAGATGTATGAGTTTTCAGGTGAAACCCTGCTCACATGGCTAAATCTGAGACTTGTCTCATGAGGTTTATCTAAACCCTTGAATCTGAAATGAGAAGTGAACACATCCTTTACATGAGTGTTTAAGTAGAAGTCCCAAGTATCTTGGTGAGTGGCTTGAAGGAAGCCCAACATAGAGACCTTCTTTCAAGACATGAGCTTTGCTTGGTTTTAGCAATATTTCTGTTGCCATAATTTGGACAGGACAATGTGGACATCACAGAACTGTTTATCAAATTTGTCAAACTAGGTATAGGTTTCATGTAATTTGCTGGTGATACTGATGTTATTAGATTAGGAAAGACTTTGAATGAAAAACTCATCCTGGCCTCTCATGGACATGTATAGCAATGAATCTGACATCATAGTTACATCTGTGTTTCATGGGTAGATTCTGCAATGGAATTGGAAGGTCTTCAAAAATTGAGAAATCTGGTTTCTACCCTTGCTTGGTGGTTGACATGTTCTGAATCTCTTGTATCAAGAAAAGCCTGAATTGCCTTGTGATTCAATGAACTGGTTACGAGGCAGTGTCAGCTGTATTTTAGGGTGATGGGCTGCAGATAACCTAATAATCTCAATTCTGCAGTGGGTAGTTTTTGCAGTGTTGCAAATATGTGGTTCTGACTGTTGGTTAATGCAGGTTTTGGAAGGAGCTTTGCCGACCACATATGCATTTGCAAGCGTGGAATCCTGTGAAGGTCAAAAAACGCTGCGGGTGCGTATGTATCTTGACAGGGAAGGTCAGAAGGATGGCACATCTGCCAGAGGTTTCAAATCTGTGATGCAAGTTCTCACTGCTCTGCAAGGCCCCAGCTCAGCATGGTGGCTCCTGAAGGTAGCCACAGCAGTGATTTCTTCCTGAGCTGTTGACTTGTTTGCCCAAAATTTTGGGCAGATTCTTATGTACTTATCTACAGCCATGGTTGGCAGCTGATGAATGCAGTCTGAAGTCATGGCAGCAAGTTACCTTTTTCATAATGAAGGTGATGGTCTGATACATAGTGAGTGGCACTCATAAGTGTATGACCACACTCATTCATGTCATGTTCATTTTAGTTTTTCTTTGATTGACACAATGGTTACCTTCAAATTGTTAATGTGGGGTTTTCTCTGTAATCTTATAGATATGTTGTCTTGTGATTGACCCTAGTCTTTAGATGATAGTAGTCGTGGGTAATCATGAAAGTGAAGAGATGTTCAGAGGTGTTATTTGAAGTGATGTGTTGGATAGCATAACTGGTAACTTACATGGATAAATTTAACAAACTTGCAAAGGTCTAGACTTTGTTGGGTGTCATATGGAGGATTGAGATCAGAGGTGAAACTGCTGAATCAGCTGACTGGTGTCAGAACATGCCAACCTTACTAGATTTGTAGGATCAGTATGTCACTGTTTTCTCAAGATGATGTTGCTCTCCATGCCTCTTTAAAATCATAATTTTGAGCTCAAGCATGCTTTGTATCATATGCTGGGGGATACAGCAGTCTGAAAATGGGTGTGGCATTGACAGCTTTGCAACTTGTCCACAATAATGCGAGAGTACACATCACTGCATTCAGTGGGAGTGCTGCCATTTGTAAATGTTATACTGTCTGGTACTTATTCTGCTACCAATGAGACTGGTTCTGTGCCAGCCCAAGGGTGGTGGAATATCCCACAACCTCTTTTGGAGTATTTGAAGCTTTCCCACAATGATTCACAGCTACAGGCTATCCAGGTCCATTCTTTGCTTTGAGCAACAATTTGGTCAGTCCAGCCTCTTGTGACCAACCCTAGAAGTACAATACTACAATAGAATTTACAGTGCTTCCTGCAGTAAACTTGTGTCATTTTCTCTAGCTATTCCAAACAGTTGTGTATGAACTTAGATGCTGCATGAAATTCATGCAAGAATATGATGACCTGCTTGAATGTGGATTCCATCAATGTTTTTGAAAAGTCTTTTTCCCACTTGCTTTGGTAAATGTGATTATAGAAAGCAACAATGAGCATGCCCACCTTAGTGTAAGTTGATCCTAGAGTATGAGGTTGACATGAGATTGGGTGGATGCATCTGTGCTGCAGGCAGGTCTGTCACACAACCCCTTGGTGCTTATACAGGTAGCCTCACTACTATCCCTCCTTCATGGCACACTTAGTTCATGCTCCAAATTGACTTACGTAGTTGAGGTTGATGGTGCTGGGTTTTTTTGATCCTGACATGCTTATAGACCAAAGTTTTGTTTCCTGCCATCATCTCCTGCAGACTATTTTGCAGTTTGAAGGGGGCTGTCAATTTCTTGAAAAGATTATTTTAGTCCAGCAATAAAGGGAAAGGTGTGGTTACTAAATAAGGGGGGAAAACTCAACTAATGCACACAATCTGAGTGAACATAAATTATGACATGGGGGTTGTGTCAACTGGGGCTTTAAGAGCGGGCTTGCAGTGAGGGAAGTTTTTCTTATCTTCAGTTTTTCTTCTAAAGAGAACTAGAGGGTCGCTTCTTAAAGAAAAAATTCCTGTTTGGAATTTTTTCTTTCGGCATTTTCCGAATGATTTTGCCTTGGGTCTTGTAAGTGTGGGCCTTCTTGTAAGCCCTCTTGTTCCTAATCTTTCCCTGTTTGTCCTTACCTTTAGTTTTTCTTTTCCCTTTCTGTCATTCTTTGTTTCTTTGTCTGGTCATTGTTGTTGTTGTCTGTTGCTAGCCAGTAGTATGGCTGAGTCTTCCCATTGCTTCCAGAATTGCGGCAGAAACTCAGTTTGTAGGTTGGTGCTTGTCACCGGCCTTTACCCACTGTAGGGAGCTGATGAAGTCAGTGGGGAAGTTGTGGTAGTTAAGTCACTATGATACATACTACTGTTGATGGTCCCCGAACAAGTGTGGGACTGGCACTTTTGTTCATACTGGCATGTGTTTTTTGTTTTTTGTTTGTTTTTGGTGTTGCCTAGTTTGGTTCTTTCTCTGGCTTCCTGAGGAAGTGTTAACCTTGCTGTTTCTTCTTCATCGTGAGAATGGAGATTTTTTAAATTTTTTATTTATTTATGAAAGACATTTCTCTCATCTTCAGTAGTCGGTATTTGATTTCATGAGAAGCTAAGCTTCTCATGAAGTAGATGTTGTCAGATAAGTTTCATGACTGCTGTGTGATTCCAAAATCCCCTGCTTGGGGCATATATGGACTGGTACTAAGCATGTTGAAG
>Ga0209208_10001343_pt1 | contig 34361 bp, 17 predicted proteins | sample S1TSphfallax_3_FD_187694 | JGI IMG/M metagenome (GOLD analysis project Ga0209208, IMG submission 187694) | Host-associated microbial communities from peat moss isolated from Minnesota, USA - S1T2_Fd - Sphagnum fallax MG (SPAdes) (version 2) | ecosystem: Host-associated > Plants > Peat moss >...
TTCCGTAAAATATCATATGTAGCTATAAATTAAAAGTGCAAGTAGGTAGGAAATGTGAGAATTGACGTTGGCATCGAAATGAAATGACATAATCAGCCGCCACTGTGGATTCTGCCACTCGAGACACCCGGAAAATCTGCAGAATACCTGCCTATGATCCTTAAGGTGCCACTGGGCTGCATATTGGTGTAATAGCCTGCCGTCAGGACTAAGGAGGTACTTCTACAGTTTGAAGGCATGCCCAATAAGTACCCCCAGTTTTGTGATGTAGCTGAAGTGGCAATCGTCCATAAGATGATTTAGCCAGATTTGGCTACATACTCTCTATGAAAGTAGAAAAAAACCAGAATCCTTCTCTATTCTTGGCTACCTACTAGAACTTATCATAAAAATCTGGCGATTTGGAAAAAAAAAAGTCTTCAAAATCTGGTGAATTTGGGCCATTTTCCGATGAAAAATCCATTGTATGGGTTGAAATCACATTTTTCATCTCAAAATTTGGCGAAATTCCACCCACCCCTCCTCGCCCCCTCTCTCCCCCCCGCAACCACTGATGGGGGGTTGAAAAGGGTGACAAACTGGTTTGGAAATAAAAATTTCATGCTGCCAATGAGAAGGCTCAGGGGGCTTAATTTTTTCCTTTTGGGGTTTTGGGGAGGGTGGAGGGAAGTGGGGATTTCTTTTTTGGTAAGTTCCCAATTTGTTCCCCCAAGACGTTCCCCATAGCACCACATTTTTTATCTCATATTGTTTGGCCATGGTTCAGCTTCCATGTGTATATTATATAACTTGTGAAGAGCGGGGAGCCAAATGGAAGCATGACAAAACATGCTTCTATTTTGGAGAGGATATTTAGGCTTCTATGTTGAGGAGTGCATGCATGTTCCAAAAATGTTGGTGATGGGCCAATCAAATGGCTCCTTCTAATAAATTCATAAATTTTATTTCTTTTAATTCTAAATTAAAACTGTGGGCGAACCTCCACTCACTAACTAATAGAGGCCTAGGATCAATACCATAATCATGTTTGTAGAAAAGAACAAAAGCTTCAAGTTCAATGGCTTAAAAAATGACCTCGGTACAATTCTGGAGCTGTTACGATGGATTTGTCTGTTGCCAATTGTTGGTAGCCTCTATGACAGATTCAAATGTGGCATGTCATGAAGCAGCAGAGTATGGACGCTGAGCCTTGAGCGCTGGAACAGGTGGCATGCCTGAAAGCAAGGATCTTTGCTTGTATTTGTAAGTACGAGTACACCTGCCAAAACAGAGAGACAAATTGAAAGGAATCCATAATGAAGAAAACATTTGCTGTACTTGGAAACATGCAATTGGGCGTGTCACGATTCACGAAGCAGTTTCCTGCATGAATTGTCCTGCACTGAGGCGTGGCATCTTGGTTCTTGTTACCGTATGTTTTGCAGTCCTCCACAGAGGACAGTAGTGAAGCTTTTGATTGACTGACAATTGTCTCGAGTCACCATGTGCTTTATTGTACATGCGTACATATAAACCCATATACTGATACCCCCATTATAAACTTGAGGGGTACTTATTCCTGCTTCCTTGATCCTATATATTTGCAGTTGATTTTCTTGAGAGCAGGGGACTGAAACAGTTCCAAATGAAAAAACAATATAGGGTTACCAGCAACACAATTTGAGGCAAGAGATATAAGTTGATCAATTATAAGTTGATCAATTCACGTGGAGCGGTCACAGAAATTGCATCATACATCCACAGATTCTAAGCAGATCTCTTTGAGCATCATACTGTTGGTTGGGATTCATGGCCACCTGAAGAGTAGTTGCAGGTTCAAACCATCATCCAGATGAGCATTTGTTTTGCCAACATCAGCACCCATGCATGCTTCATAGAAAATACAAAGCTGCCTGCAGGAGGTTGATTGAAACAGCTTTGAGGAACAGTTCATGTTTGATGAAAACTATATTACATGTGATCAATATCAGCACTCAGCCCCACCACTATTCTTCTGTTCATAACTAGAACAGCATCCAAAAAGTGCAGCCCACTCTGTACAAACTAGCTGGGAACTCAGAGCACTATGAGAGAGAGACTATGCAAGTCCACAACAGCACACTCCATGATCCAAGAAGCTCAACATAAGCATATTGATCTCCTGCAAGAGAGACACTTGGGTGCATGCAGTATTGGAAAAATTCTTGTGGGACTTTGAGTGACTTAAAAATATTGGTGCACAAATGTTTGGAGAAAACAATTACCCTTTCCCAATGAAAAAAGCTCAAAGCTGTGGTAGAACTCCAATCCTACAACAATATGGAGCCTTGCATCACTTTACTTGCCTGAATGAAAGACCCCAATACTTGTTCTACTTTTCAAGGTACAGATTGAAACGCCCTAATATTTGTGTCATGTTCTGCACCTGCTTCAATATCTGATTCATGGACTGCATCAGGCTCTGTCTCTGGGATTGGCTCCATTTCTGGCTCGGAAACTACTTCAATATCTGTCTCTGGAATTGAGTCAACATCTGTCCCAGAAATTGACTCTGCATCTGTCTCTGCAACTGCTTGCAAGGGCCCAATCTCAGCCAAATAGGAGTGGTTTCCATCTACCAGGCGAAGCTGTGGCTCCAGGGTGTTGATTTTGTTCCAATCAGTTTCTGATAGAGACCAGTTCAGAATATCCAAGTTATTCTTGATGTGGTCTGATCGCAGACTACAAGGCAACACACTTGTGCCCCGTTGCACTCCCCATCGAAGTATAACCTGCACAAACCCCATATGCCTCCAATTACCACAACATCACCTGAAGGTTTTACATCCAGTCACAGATTTCTTACATCCTGAAAAAAGACTGTAAATACCTAAGTATACTCTGTCCACATGTAAGTTGTAGCCAGATATTACATACATGGAAAAAAGTGACTAACATACGCACCCAATGCAACCAAGTAACTTTTGGATCCAACAAACAAACCACTGACAATAGATCAAATACAAGACACAACAGAAGGCAGTCTCTCAGCATCTTCACTCACAAAATACTGAACCCAAGTATCTGGAACATTTCTGGAAGTAGGAGGAAAACATAGCCATGATATTGCCTAGCACTTCAGAGAAAAAACTGAAAAAAATCAAGTCTGCCCTCTTCCAAATGCTGAAAAGAAAGGATCAAACATGAGACCCGCAGAAATCTGTAAAGACAGTCCTGGGCAGGCCTTCCTGCACCCTGAGGAAAAACTTTAAAAACACCTCAGATGTTGACTTGGATGCCTAACTATCAATCATTTTCTGTTGGCGAAAAATCATCAAAAGGCAACACTGCTTTACTTTTTTGGTGAAAATTCCTTTTTATTCCAATTTTTGTGCTTTTTTTTTAAGATGGTCACCACAGGTCTGTCTACTGGCTACTGTTTTAATAACTCCTGTAAAAAAGTGTCACCAGTTAAGTTGAAAATCTGTCTGGGGATGCTTGCCACTGCTTAGCCACTACAAAATTGGGGGGAAAAAAAAGCACTCCTAACTATTCCATCTAAACCAACAAAGTACTGATTGTAAATTAAACATAACACAATATACAGTCTTAACTATATGACTGTCTCTCACTAAATATCAGACCTTCACCTTCATCACATACATCAGGAAAAAGTTGCTGTCCCTTCCTGCCATCTCCAGCAGTCCTGACAGTGGGATGTATACACAATGAAGTACTCTACCACTTAGACTTATAACATCATTTTAAATGTGTACTGGATCCTGTCAGATTTCCACATTTAGTGGGAAAACTGAGCCATGATATTGACTACCACCCAAAATAAACGAATAATATGATTTTCCAATTTATCCTCACTTCAGCTTCCACAATCCACAGAGATCAAACTTTATTTCACCCTAGCTTCCTCATTCAACAAGCAAACATTTGAGCAAAAGAGCTGATGGAAGTCTGGAAAGAAGGCCTCTAGCACCTGAAGCAAGCTGAAAGCACACCCTTGCAACTACTTGGACAAATAAATCCACCAAAAGCACCAGAAAAAAAAAAGAGGGGGAAAAAAAAAGCGCCTAGAAACAATGGACATACCCCACACAAATCTGTAAGGTAACCAACTGTTGCATTCATGTATGTCCTTAGAACCCACTCCAAAGACAACAGGACAGAGTGTAAGTTCAACTTTGAAACTGTAACCCAGAAAGTAGCAGACCTTTACATTCACCTTGCATACCAGGAACAAGCTGCCATCACTGCCCACACATTTCAATGTATTTGACCTGAACAGACAAACAGATCCCTGGAGAAGTATGTGCACCTGAGCAGGAGTGCGACCAAGGTGCTCAGCAATCTCAGCAACAACATGGCTCTTCAGCATCGGGGCATGCACAGATCGGGACCTTGAATAGACAATGGATGCTGCAGGGGACTCCACTGCATCTTCAGATGAAGAAGCAGGCCCAGAAGCCCTTCCTCCTGGAATGCCAAGTGGTGTGTGTGCGGACAGGTGAATCCCTTTTGAGTGGCAATACTGCACAAGCTTGTCTTGCCTCCAGAAAGGGTGAAGTTCAACCTGTTACAGAATGCTCACCAGATCAAATTCCTCTATTCTTCCCCAGATTGCATCTCCCATAGGACACTCATGTAAAAAATGTGACACCAGCTGAGACTTCCGACTTTTTGCTTAAGTATTGAGAGAGGATATACCAATCTTCAGTGAGAGTAAAGCATATATAACCACATTGTAATAAACCTTTCATAAGAATAGAGAAATCTCCATTCTCACAATGAAGAAGAAACAGCAAGGCTAACACTTCCTCAGGAAGCCACAGAAAGAACCAAACAAGGGGAGACAAAAAACAAACAAAAAACGAAAAACACACACCTGTATGAACAAAAATGCCAGTCATAAATAAAACATAAATAACCACATTATAATAGAAGAAAATTGGAGTGCTTAAACAAGTTTCCAATTGCTCTCTTCTCAAACTAATGCATGAGTGGATCAGAAATACCGAGGTCTTCACACTCTTTGCAAGACAACAAAATACTCTGGTTCTGTGTGGAGAACAAAACGAGTTTAGGGTTCTCGAAAGCTTTAGAAATACAGAGATCATTCTCAACTAGATTTGTTGATGTGCAAGACACAGTTTTCAGGTGAGTCGTGCAAAGGATTATGATGGTCAAGAGAACGCATGGATGCAATGGAAGCAGAGGGAATCAACAAGAGAATTGTGCACATTAACTCTTGCTTGCCACACCTTGTACCAATCCCCTTCAGCTGAAACAGAGAGTGATTGATTGATTTTCTTAATAGTGGAGATCTACCTGATTCACAGCAGGCACAATCTTGGCATAACTCAGAATTTCTTCCATCTGCGTGATGTTAAAATTGCTGAGTCCTATGGCGCGCACGAGCCCCTTCGACACTAGTTCCTCCATCGCCCGCCATGCGGCTTCCATCCGTCGCGGCGGCGGTTTCAACAGCTCGTCAGTGCGGTGCGAGGGAGGATCTGTGGCATCGCCGAGAGGCGAAAACACAGGCCAGTGCATGAGGTATAGGTCCAGGTACTGTAACCCTAAATTCTTAAGCGAGATTTCGACCGCCCGCCCGATGCGCTTGGGAGCATTTGTCGTGCACCACAGCTTGGACGTGACGAAAAGATCATCGCGCTTCAACCCCGGAACGCCACCATTAAGAGCTTCCGACAGAGCTTGGCCGACGTCATTCTCGTTACCGTAAAGATGCGCACAGTCCAGGTGCCTGTACCCGGCTTCCAGCGCCGTAGCCACAGCAGCCTGGCATGACGCACCATCCGCTTGCCATGTTCCTAGCCCTACTGCCGGAATCCTCGCACCTGTATTCAGAGTGAAGCAATCCTCATTGCGTTCCATTCAAATCACTGGCCTAAACACACACTCACTCTCTCTCTCTCTCTCTCTCTCTCTCTCTCTCTCTCTCTCTCTCTCTCTCTCTCTCTCTCTCTCTCTCGCTGTGCCCGCTAGACACAGGCAGACAAGCGCGCACAAACGAAACTGCGGAGATTAAAAATACCACCAAAACCCTCAAAATAGAAACCCTGATACAACAGCCACTGTTGCCCCCAGAGCATCGATTCAAGCTCAAGAAACTGCAATTGAGCACTTATGGCTTGAGCATCCACGGCTCATAACTAAGTGCAGTTAGGCCACTGAACAGAGAAAAAAAATCTGTAGGAGGCGGCAGACGATGATGCTCTCCGCCAATGCCCACTGCTGTTCCTGCTGTGAGGGTAAAGCGGAGACGCCGTGCGCATTCATTAGGGCTACCGATCTGCGTTGGGCCACTACCTAATGTGCAAGTTCCTGGTGACTCTCGAGTTAGCGAACGAGGCTCCAAGTAAAAAAAAAAATCCAGCAAGCAGCAAGCAAGCGCACCGATTCTTCTGTAAGCTGCATTTGCTGATGTCAGTTAAACCTGCCAAGCTTTTGGTCTTCCAAATTGGCGATGGCGATGGCGATGCAATCATCAGTGGGCCACACTTGAACTGTGTGCAGATTTTGCGCTCTGCAATTCTCTATTCACGTGGCGTGCGTTCGCAGCGACACGCGGAACGGTACGGATATATTTTTAACCCCGGTTAGATGAAAAGTGAAATGTCAATGTAACTTAAGTTACCCCATATGCAGCTTTTACATTAAATTGTATTATATTCTGTTTTAATTGTATAGCTTTTGAATTACCAATCTTTAGTTAACTAATTAATTTTTTAATAATTAATTGAATTAATTTTTTAATATATTAATTGAACCAATTTTCTAATATATTAATATTTTGACCTTATGTTAATGGATGCTTGCAGTGTGAAGCCCAAACTAAGGAGTATTATTACATTCTGAAGAAAGTATATGAATTATATTTAATTATGTTGCTTTTGAATTGACATTATATGACCTTGGATTAATCCAGACCTTTTTCTTCAACCACTGGGCTCTAATATATCTTAGAGTCTATTACTTTTGCAGCTTCCACACTAATTATATTATTTCACTAAATGTTGAAATTCTCAAACTTGGTTTTTCTTTTTCGAATAGAAATATATGGTGAAGGGAAATATTGAATCTTCAAGAATATTATTCTATTTGTTGCAATGAAAATTTACAAAATAATTAATTATTCAATACACATGTGTTGACTTTATCAAGTACTCTTCATCTTTTGCAAATGTTTTAATTGCCCATCTAAATATGCATTAGCTTCTCAATAATGCATGTATTGGGATTAATGATTTTTTTTTTGACAAAAAACTTGGGAAATGTTCTGGAATTTATTCTTCCTAGTGTAAATTAAACTAATTTTTGCTATTTTTTGGGAAAAAAATTGCCAAATTTTATATCAAAAACTTAAAGAATTCTTTTTTTAAATCATGATTAGGAAACATGTATAACAATTATTATTGTTCATTTTTCTATTGTAGTAAAAATGTTGACCATCCATAAGAATACTAAGCCAAACTTGCATGCAAATTGGAACAATCAAAAAAATAAAATATCCTTCTACATTTTTTATTGCATAATGAACTTTAAATTTAAAAATCATGATTTTCCTTTTTTCTTTAAAATTTGTCAAATGTGGGCAATTGTTTTCACTTAAAATCCTTTGATTGAAATCAAACCATTTTGCAAGTTTAAATTCCAAAATGAAAAATATCAATCACACAAAGAAATCGCACATACATCCATAGACAAGGAAATTATATGCATTCATTTCATTCATAATTTAGCCTTTTCATTGATGAGTTTGACATGGGCTTTTCTAGAGGTAGAATTTGCACTTCAACAAATGTGATCATTAGTAGTTTCACACAAACAATTTTTTTTTCTTGAATAACAAATTTTGGAATCAATCTCGGAACCTGAGTTGACGATTTGGATTTCTTGGCTACTCTTGAAATTTAGTTTTATTTCATGAAATGACTCCTTTGAATAAGAATTGCACACATAAATTGGGGAGGTGAATGCTAGATGGATTTGAGTTTGTGGATTCTTATATGGTGGCTCTCAAAAGTTGCCCTTATCTTGTACAAGCATGACAATATCTTGTCACAAATGGTGTTTTGCACTTGTTAAATGATCATGAGATCAAACACAAGATGAATCTGAAAAAGGTTGTGAAAGCTATTTATTTCCTTTACAATCATCTCAAAAAACCGGCAAGATCTAAAACCAATTTAACCCTTTACCAAAATCTTCACCGACTCAATTCAAGATTTGACCAACTCAATCCAAGATTTGAATGCTAACTTGGCCATGTCCTTCTTTTGATTGCATTGATTTCAAATTTGGGTGATTAGCACCCAATCTTGCTTGGTCTCTAGGAAGATACAATGAAGTTCCTTAAATATGCACAACACTTGCCCAAACATGGTGGTCACACACACACATATGGGATATATTTGTTTATTAATTCATAATTTTCAATCCACTTATAATTATTAAGGAAACTCGTTAAGAATTGTTTGAAAGATGGTTATCACATGTTATTGAAAAAAGTATTTTTTTGTAATATAATTCCTTCATTTGTCATTTGTGAACAAGTCAAACCTTGTTGTTTGTAAAAAATTGTTCATTGCTATATAATGTATTATTTTGTGTGTGAAACATTCAAGCCACATTGATGTTTCATTGTGGTGCATGTTGCTTGGGAGAAGATAAATCATTGCACAAAACCTTTTCATATCCAAAGAGGTGTATAAAGTAAAAGGAAGTAGGAAGAAATGGGAATATACATAAATCGAAAGCATGTTAAAACACATAGAAAATGTAGTGTACCAATGCAAAAGTCAGGGTCTCTAATTAATATGCACCAAAAGTCAATTTATTGAAGAAAAGATAGAGTTTTTTGGGTACATTCATTAGTAATTGAATTTGATATTATTATTTTTAATTGGTAGTAAAAATTTATAAATTGATGGGGCTATTCTAAATGTAATTGATTTTATTTTAGTTATTTTCCCTCTTTCAAAAGTAAATCATAAGTACATGTAATAATGCTAAAAAATGACATAGTGGAATCTAGGAATAAAAATGGTAAAAAAAATGTGTCTATTGAAAAGATTTTGAGGTTATGATTTTAAAGTGATAAAAAAAATTTACAAAGGATAGAAAGGCCAAGTAAGATCTATGAATTTTCAAACACAAATTTTGTAATTCAAATTCAATTGAGTTTCTACCAAATCTATTTCAATAGACTATGAAGATAGTCACAAATTTCAAGAATTTTTCCTCTATATTGGAAACCCTTCTAAGCTTTTGTCATTTTCTCATAATTGATATATTAGAACATACTCAAGTTAGGGGAAAAGAAAAAGCATATGGAATTCACAACGAAGCATAGATCAGTAGAATTCAATTACATTACCAACAAAGCTTTCATGAGGAAAACATAGGTGCAAGGAAACACAAAATATGGTCCTAAGTCTCCAAGAAAGGCTTCTAAAAGTCCCTCTCTTATCATCATGGGAAACTTGCAGGTTTTTATACCTGGAAGAAAGTAGTGCAATCCCACCTTACAAAGCCACCATGAAATCTTGGGTAGAAGCATTGTCAACCAATAAACTAGTTAGTAACTTTTATTGATCTCCTAGAGACTCCTCAAGGGCTCAGTGACCTGAGAACTGTTTTTACCAACCAAAAGAAAATTAAAAAACTTTCTATTCTTTCCTAAGGTTTCAAAATTTCAAAATATTTGAAATATTGTTGCACAGAAATAAATATATGGAGACTCTACCAATATGTTTGGGGGGGGGTGAAGGGCCCAACAAAGCAAGATGGACATTTCACAAAATAATAGTTTAAAGATCCCAAAAGTTACTTGGATATAAAATATTCATGATTTTAAGGAACAATTATTGGCATGCAAAATATTTTCAAGCAAATAACATTTAATGAAAATATGATGTGAGTAAAAGAAAATTAATTAGGACATCCAAAAGCTTTCTACATGCTATTGAATTTTGAAACTTTGATTAATTCACACATTTTGAAATGCCAACATTTGGGTTTTTAATAATGTTGTTGATTGGGAATGTTGATAGAACTTTAGTGTATCACTTGATATTGATCTTGGTATCAAGAAACCAAGTATGTCAATATACCCTTGTTGCAATACTCCCATGACAATTTTATTAGCCCATATCACATGGTCCAATGAAGTAAACAATAAACAATAAAATTAATTCAAATGCAATTTTAGCCTTCGACCTCCTTGGGGGTGGACATGGTTTTTCAAGGAACACAAATATTTCCTAAGGAGCAGAACCATGTTCCAAGGGGGCCGTTGAACACATTTATCGAAGGAGAAAACATTTCCTAAGGAACACAAACATTTCCTCGAGGATGTTGCATTTTCTGAGGAACCCAACCAAGTTGCTCCAAATGAAAGTGACTTAGAAAAAACATTGAAATGGTCAAAAGATTCAAACTTGCGATCTCCGAAGTAAAGTTAGAGGTTTCAACCACTAAATCACACAATTCTCTTCCAAAAATGTTAGTGTGCCAGCCATACTTATCAAAGTCATTGTACTTGGGCAGGATAATTTATTTTAGAAATCAATTTCATGTTAGGCATCATGGGTGCACACAAATACCTTTGCATTGGAGACTAAGCTTGCATTTAAATCAATGCTCTATGTAATGTTTGTTGGATTGATACTCAATATGGTTGATAAATTGATACATGTTATTTTTCAATGTCCAAATTGAAACTAATATTATCTCTTGTCATCAACATGTGACAAGTAAATATCAATAGAAAATTAGATTTTTAGAAACTCACTTTCCAAATTTACTGAACCTAAACTTATGCATACAGTAAACATGCCCCCACCGAACATTAGTCTAATCACTGAACATTTTGGCATATCTTTCTCAATTTTCCTCCATTTTGAGTGATTTAAAATGTTATAGAAACGCCTTCTCAAGCTCTCCAAATCATCTTTGAAATGCACACCAAAAGAGCAGCCAAAAAAGAGTAATAATGAGAATATGTTTTTTCAAATTGTAAAACGTGTTCTTTTTCATTTTTCTTCATTTTGACCCCTCCTACTTCATCAGTGCATAACTTTCTCATTATTATTTTTGGTTCAAATCGACCGATTTAAACTACTTTGAAATCATCATCTTAAGTCTTACATATCATTGTTTAACTCTAAAGATAACAAAGTAATATTTAAAGATTTTTTGAGGGTTAGAAAATAGGTTATAAGATATTTGATCAAGAATTTTTTGTAAATATGACCTTGTCTCCTTCCTCTCTCCTTCGAAGGGCCATAACTTTCTCACCTCTAGTCCATTTTAACTTATTTGTAATGCAACAAATACGCCAAGAGGAGGGCTCCATCTACTCTTTGGACACCATAAACAATAGGCCCTCCTACAAAACCCTACCTTAAATGTTCGAAGACCCACAAATCTACCATGTATGTTTTCTTGCGAAATTAATTACATAAATTCCTACTAGATTATTTATACTAAATTGAACCCAAACAATGGTATTCGTGTCATTGCAAAAAGTTCTCCATCTTAAATAAAAGGATAAATAAATTTTTCAATTTTTTCTCAACAATTTGCTCTGCTATTTCATTTAAGAGATGGTTGCATTAATAAACAATTTGAATTCTTCCTCTTATAACTCCAAAGGAAATATTTAAATGTGATTTGCCATGGCAATGAAGGTAAAATGTCATTGTAAAATTATAAAACCACCATTGTTACTGATTGGTATCAAATTTCAAAAATCATAAATATTGTTACTAACATGTGTTACACCAATAGTCAAAGTGATTAAACTAGCATGATTTTTATTCTAAAAGTTCCTTGAACTACAGAGACCCCATTGCTAACAAGTCCCTTAGTGATAAGTCTTTCCAAAATACAAAACCTACCTAGCACTAGTTCTAACAAACAACATTGAATGAAAATAATTGTCATTATTTGCCATACTTGGTGATTGTCCTATCTACCTAGCTTGCATTGCCAATTCTGGTTTCCAACTAGAATAAAAAAGTATCTGAATTGTTGCTTGATGAAATAAAGACTCAAACATTATTCCATCACAAATGTAAAGTTTCACAATCCCTTTCATGTCAAGTTAGATAAGATTTTCAAAATGACATCCAATTTTTTTTCTTAAAATAATTTTAAAAGGACACATATTAACGAATGCAAATCTCTAGTGATCTTTGACAAATATTAATGTGATATAATACCTATAGTGTGATTCATATTATTAGTTGTGGGAAATTAGGACCCCTAGTTTGTTTACCATTTATATTTTTATTTTGGTTGGCCATGCGCCTCTTTGATCCTTTTTGAAACTTTGGAGTTTGTACAATATAAAAGTATTTTGTCCATAGGAGTCCCAATATTGGCTCACCTATATGGGTTACAAGAAAACAACATTTGGCAAAGCATATGGGACAAAATGATGTTCTTTTGGGAACATATTTGGGAAACATTGAAAACAACCCCACAAAAAAAATTCAACACCCCTCCGCAAAAGAAAAAATTGGTTCCCTTGGGTGCTTGCTAGCTCACCTCATTGGTTGCCAAGAATTTATATGCCTACATTTGTTCTTTACCATTGCTAGACTAAGCTAATGGCATGGGCACGAATCATGTGACATAGTTGCTACCAAGACTTGGAAAACCAACCCACTTAATGTCTAACAATCCAAAAGAACTTGTCTAAAGTGACAAAGCTTTTAGGATTGGGAGGACATTTTCCCTTATGCATTGTCCACCCTTGGTGGTAATTAGGTAAAACTACATGCTAAAACAATGTTAACTTGGTGTTAAGTGTAGCACTGAAGGTGTCATGGTAGTTGATGTGTCACATGAATGTTAAATGAAGGTTAAATTAACATCAAATGTTAAGATATCACAATTAAACTTCAAAAATACAAAATAATTTCAATGTTAATTTGCTCGCCCAAATTTTGGGCAAATAATTGAATGGTAACTTCTAGGTGATCATGTTCATTGTCACGCCCATCAAAAAACATTGTCATCACACTTGTCCCCATCTCCAACAATAGAAGCACAAACCTTGCCAAGCTTCAAACAATGTATGAAGATCATAGACATCACCAAACTTCAAGTAGGAAGTAGCGAAATACAATTGTCATTTTTGTGACTTAGATCAACATGCTACAAATTGTGAAATCTCATGTAAGTATAAATTCTTTCCTTTCAAATTCAATCATTTAAGAATATATGAACAATGTTGTGAATTGAAGGTTCTTATGATGAATTTTTTTCTTGTGTGTCAAAGATGCAGAGAATTTGTTCCTTGATCATGGAAGTAAAGGTTACAAAGTGACAAGAAGTAGAAGAGTATGCAAGGGTCAAATAAATGAGAATTCGTAAGGAAAGAAGCCAATTCTAGAAATGACTGCATATGACTTTTTTGATGACACAACCACATGCAAAACAACCTTGACTAAAACATGAGAAAACACAACGTTCAAACCCCACCAACCCAATTGGAAATCCAAAAAAGTTCTTGTGTTAATACAAGCCAAGAAAGACAAGTTTCTAGAAAGGCTAGATGTCATTGACCTAAAAGACCACTTTGAATCTACAAATTGCAAATAGCACAATATAGCACATGCAATGAATGGAGGTGAACATGTCATTCAATCGAGGAATGTTTTGGCTTGCAAAGATAAATGAACATCCATTTATAAAGATTTCAAACAAATTACATTTGACTACATGTTAAGAACATGGAATAATATCAACTATTGGACCTTTATTCCATAGGAATAAACATGACTCAACCTCCCAAGAAATTACAACAAGCCCATGCATGGGATGATTGAAATGTTTATGGGTGCTTAGGCCATATTTTGTCCTCCCCCCCCCCCCAATGTTTGTGTCTTATGTCACATGATGGCATAATCTACATCCCAAGGGGGCAACTAGATCTTGAAGTGGATCCCAATGTGCAAGAATTTGTAAATCATGTTCTCAATTTATCAAGAAGGTGTTGACAAAGGCATGTCTATAGTTTAAGCAAGTCATATAGGTGTCCATTCAAATCCTTCCTCACCATTTGAATTCCTACTAAGACTATTAATGCACAAGTTGAAATGTCTACACCACCAACCACTCCAAAGCTAATTCCTACAACTACATAAGCAATGCAATCCTCCAACATGTTCAAAAGATCAACACATTCACTTGAGTTTCAAAGACTCATTAAATGACATCTTCAATGAAGGAATATTGTAAAATAAAGAATCAAATTGTTTAGTGTGAATCATCAACAAGTATCTTATTATTAACAAACAAGTTATTGACAACACATGAATGAAGAGCAAATCATTTTCAGTGCACAATGGACTAGTGGAGGCCATTAAATGTAAAAACAATTACTAGTCATTGTGATTGTCAAAATCCATATATTTCAAGAAAAGCTACAAGACAACCAAATATAATATTTCAAAATTTTGGATGCAAAACTCAATTCTACATAGAATAACATGGTTTAGGCAATTCTTAGGTTGACACAAGTCATGGCCATGATGTATGCCAAGGGGGAGTTGAATTCATCCCTTAACCTAACTAGTGCAAATAACCCATGTTAATTGGTGAAAACATGGTAAAGTATATAGAAAAAGTTGACAAAAAAATATCAATTTAAAAAAATAATAAAAATTCATGAAAACACAAGAAAGTAGATTCAAATTTTACTTAAATTTCATTTTGAAACTATTGAGTCCTCAATTGGGTTTATTGTAAGTCAACTACAAAATTTCAAAAACTTTGGAATAATAAAAGTAAGGAATAAGTGTGTTTAAAATTAAATGGTCAAAATGGTGTTCAAACCTATTTTTTCATTAGAAAATTTAATGAAATATACATGTATGAAGTTATAGCATAAAGACCATTGTATATTCAAGGGCATCACTAAAAAAAAACCCTACTTTCTCTTTGGTAGAATATACTTGACACATATTTTAAGTCAAATCTTACATTGTAGAAAATAGGTTTCAAAAGTTACTTGCATTTTAAAAAGTCTACTTGAAACCTACTTTATAATGCAAAATTAATGCATAATAATGAAGAAATATCTTATTATTTATCATTTAACTTAAAAATTTGAATGTATAACAATTTTGTGATGGGTTTGGTCTTAATTTTTGTTCACTTGACAAGCAGCTTCAAAAGTACTTTTAGTTATACACTTTACGATGTTTTCACCTTAACAAAAATAGCCATTAATAAGGAATTGGACTATAATTACCTTTTTTTTTTGTTATCGAAATTTGAGTATTGAAATCTTTATTGAAAAAATGTTACCAAAATTATCTTACCAAAACCCATTTTCCCAAATGCATAATGATCAAAACACTTAGAGTATTACTTTTTAACCAAAAAATAATTTGACTCTAATTAAGAGGATAGGATTATCATGTTTCAACTATCTTGCAGTTTAGGATATTTTATGGGGATTCCCTTGATTTTTGGGTTATCTACCATTTTTTTCACCACTTCAAAGGAAGTCCTTAAGTGGAAACTTGGGGAGAGAAAAGAGTCTATATGACTAGTATCTTTTTGTGTAATGAATTTTTGATTATGCTCTTAAGCAAAGTTAACCCTTTTGAACATCTTTGATTTCTTCTTAAGGTGAAAGCATGTTAAAATATGCCAAAAAAAATAGTCACACATGCAATCTCAATCACATTTATGGCATAAACATGAAAAATCCTATTCAAAACTTCTTTAACTTTCATTAAAAAGCAATGGTGCACTCCATTGAATTTATAATAAGCTACACATAAAATGTGAGGAATTTTCATATAAGAAAAATGGATGAAAAGTACTCTATAAATTAGTTGGGTTTTCAAAATTTATAACATACTTTCATATGAGAACTTTGATAAATCATGACTATGATATGAAAAAAATTTAAACACATTGATACATATTAGTGGTCTATCCATTTGAAAGTACAAAAAAATCAATTATAATTGTACTTTCATCATATTTTCATATACTTGAAGCAGGAATGTGACACCTACTTTCCTATACTTGTATTTTTTTAAATGTACTTAAATGCATATTAAAACATGCAATTATTCAAATAGAGTAACCCTACAATGTGACAACCATACCAACAAATGTATGAAGAAATGAATGGAAAAAGTTTTGCAAGAAAACATGCAAGGTGGATTAACAAGAGCCCAACAAAGAGTTGAAATACTGAAGATGGATGTCAAAAAGACTATTACTTTTCATAGCGATGAACAAAAGGAATTAGAAACACCAACTCAATACATAAAATTTGAAATTTGGTGTAATACCAAAAATCATTTACCAAAACAAGCTGTTGTTGTCACAAAATTAGAAACTACACAAAAACTAATTTGGAATCCTATTAAAAAAAGAAATTTTTAGTACCAAGAAATTATTTTATCAAATCCCTATACTTGGGAGGTTGAAATTTTTCACCTTTATAGACGAATAAAGGAACTATGACAATTTCAAAAGAAGGATGTCTCTAAGGATGAATGTAGCAACCACTTGTTGAAAATGAATTTGGCTAATGAAAATTTTGACTAACTAGAAAATCTAATAACTCATGCCTTTAATGTTGGAATTTCTATCCTTCATTTTAAACCCTTCAGTTTTTTTTGTCATGGAATTAGGCATGTCATAGCTAATTATTCATATATTCTTCTCATGTGTTAGCTATTACTACCTTACCAACCCTTATTGAAGGTTCCTTTCTTGTGGTCTCCCAAGTTCTAGTTCACAACACCTCACAATCATTGTTAATAGTTATTCACTAACCAAACAATAAAACTAGGTCATGATCAACAATAGGCATTATGTCATTTGGTGGCAGAAGTGACTCACCTAGTGGTAGAAGTGGCCCACCTATCAAAGGGAATGGCCCATCTAGAAACCAAGGAGTTTAATTGGGAGGACCATTGAAAGCATGCGGTACATCCCTAGGTGACCTTTAATGAAACATCCTTGGAACCTTTGATATCCTCCTTGGTACCCCACTCTTGTTAGGTCATGACCTCAAGCACTCCTATTCTTAGAAAATTGTTACCTTACCCAATTTATATTGTAAGTAATAATCCTAAGGTTCATGTTAGAGTCTTTTGGAAAGTTATTCAAGCTAATGGGGAGAAACACAACTTGAACATAGTCAATATTTTATGTTTCACATTATGGGATAACAACTTGGAGTATGGTAAGAATTTCATGGAATTAGACCCAAGGTGTGTGCTTTCCACAAGCTTGAAATTGCTTTTTGAAAACATTACCAAAAAGTTCAAAATGATGAATAGATTTGTATGGTATTATGTGTGATTAAATAAAGAGCGAATGAAAAAATGATAGTTTACTATGAACGAATATTCAAATTAGTGAATTATTTCCAACATAAGGCAAATGATAACATGTTTTCCATTTTCTTTGATGCAAGATTGGTACCATTCTTATAATTTGTGGAATGACACAAGACACCTTGTTTGAACACAAGGAAACTATTATTACCCATGAAAAAAAATGAGTGATGGAAACGATTATCACAAATTACTTGAACCAACATAAAAACCCAAGAAACAATAAAAATATAAGTGGAAAAAATTGACCTAGGGAATTATTACAAAACCGATCATACAAAAAAACAATGCCATTGGAATCTAAAAAATCCCAACAATAAGTTGAAAGAAAAGAAAAAGTTTTAATTAATGAAATCTCCACCTAGTAAAACAAGGGTTCAAAATTTTTACCAATAGCTGAACCGAAATGAAGGCAACAAGAATGGCTTTATTGCTAATTGTTGTTTCATTTGCAACTCTTTAAAGCACAAGATCCACGATTGGCCACATTACTAGGCAACTTAAGACATGTTCAAGGAGAAGGGAAGCCTTATAGAACTGATAAAAAAGAAGTTGTAGTCAACATGGCATTGGTTATGACTACTTGGAATTGAACATTTGAAATGGTGGTCTTCAAGGACAAGGAACCACGAAAAATGAAAACTACCATGGATTGGATTCAAGAGGAAAAACTTAGAAGTCTTATGAGATTGCCAAGCAAATTCAAGAGGAGGAACCCCCTTTAGCTCTAAAGCAAATACATGGTGTTTCTAATAAGTAATCACTTATGGACGTGTCACCAAAAGAACTAATACTAGAATCCTAGGTATTGATTCTCCAAGGATTGAAAATGATAACACTAAAAGGGTAACACCAAAATTTGGCCCGATGTCCATGAATCTCATTTTCCAAAAAATTGGACAACTATGGGACAACAAACGTATTTAAACCATGGCCCAACTATTCAACCTAACTCCTAACTCGAAACAATATGTACTTGCAAAACTTTCACCCAAGAAATTAATTGTCATTCCAAATCCAATCCCACCATAGCTTTAGTCACCATAGACCCTCCTCACATGTGGGTGTCATTCAAGTTCACATAAAAACTTGGAAGAAATTCTTTTGTTAGATGGAGGATCTAGGGTTAACATCATTATATATTACTTGTAGAAAAGCTAGGATTAACTACCCTTAGACCGGCCCCTTATACCTTGAGGATGGTTGATCAAACACTCACCAAACTAGTGGGCATGATTAGAGATCTTAAAATACACATACATGGCATCCCATACATAGTTGCCTTTATTGTTATGAAGAATAATGTTTTGGATGCAAGTTATTCTTTGTTGTTGGGTAGCCCTTGGTTGCATAATGTGAAGGTCACATATGATTGGGGGCACAATTTGATCACCATCAAACAAAATGGTTTAGTACGGACAATCACTATTTCCAAATATTTGGACATGAATATGAAATGACCAAAAATGTTGTTTTGTTATGATTGTATGGAAGGTGTAATTTAGATGAAGAAAAATATTTTATATTGGTTGTGGACTTGGACTTGTTCACAATCAAAATAATATCCTACCAAAATAAAAATCACAACTGGAGTTGTTATTGGATTGCATATTGGTAATGGCAATATAATTCTTGATTTCCCACACACATTTGGAAACATTCATTACAAGGAATTTATAAATAAAAGACTGGAATAATAACTAATTGATAATCGTAATTACCACATGTGACTTGTTATAGGTTCTAGTTGCATTAGACAAGTTGTATAAATATGCAATTTACATGAACTTTTCATTCATCCAAACTAGCTTATGTGGCATTGTCATTTTGCAATTGATTTTATGACTCAACAATGTATCGCATGGTTATATATGTAGGGAATATTCAATTAACATTTTAGTCACAACCCATGTCATTTGGGAGAGTTGATCCTTGAACCCCAAGGATGGAGATCAACTCCTTCACCACTAAGCCACCCCAATTGTTGTGGCAAAGGAGTAATGTGCATTCTATTTAACTTATTTCATTTTAAACATGACACAAAACATCATTTTTGTTTTTTGATATCTTATTGCAATTTTGTCCAAATGACAAGATTAAATTTTTAACTTAAATTTTTTCCAATAATGTATATAAAGATATTTATTTATTTTTAAAAGAAAGTGATTTGAAAATTAAAAACATTTGAATTTCATTATTCAATACAATCTTAGTGACCAATATGTGGAAAAAATAAATTTAATCACATGATTTATAAATGGATAACATATTTATAAATAAATAAATAAATTTCATATATTAAACCTTCATTTGATTTTTAAAATTATATTTGATTTTTTTAGATATATCATAAATATACTAATATAATATAATTTAAATGTGTGATATATAATTTATTCACATATAACATTTATAAATGGATCATAAATAATTTATAATATAAATATAGTATTTTTAAAAATTAATTATATATATAAATATTCTAGATAATCAATTTGAATTCTAAATATTAATTAATGTTGTATAATTCATTAATTTTATGGAACTATAAAATTTATTTCATTTAGACATATAATATCTTAAGTTTTACTTAAAATTATGATAAAATTTTCATGTTAAAATAAATTATGTTTTTTCACATCTTAAACCTCTATTTGATTTTTCAAACTATATTATACATTTTTTCTTATAATAGATCGTAATTGTACCAACAAAATGTAATTTAGATGTATGATATATAATTTATTCATTATATAATGCTTATAAATGGGTCATAAATTACTCCGACTACTTAGCCTATTCAATAAATAAATTGCATTACCTACGTACTATAGTAATTAATCCAAAAAAATCACATATATCAACATGATAAAGTACTAATTGTGTAACCCACATACATATTGCCTACTACTTACTACCTTACAATTTATAACTTAGTAATTGATTAATTACCTAACTTAATTAATTAATTAAACATAACATTATTTCATTTAACACAATGAACCTATTACTAATTAGCCTACTTATGTATTGTCTAATACCTAGCCTACCTAATTAATAAACTGATTAAAAAACATTATGACATATCAACATGATAAAATACCTATTATTTAGCCAAATATTTATTACATACTACTTAGTCCTATTTCTACCATTATTTGCCATGGGTTCCTTAAAAATGTTTGTGCAAACCCACAAAACCTTATTACACATTTAATGGTTAGTTCATTGAAAAAAGTTAAAGAAAAACACTTAGACCACTAAATCCAACCATTTTTCTAGTAATTTTTTTTTTCACATTTAATTACATATGCATTTGTGACTAGGATTTATAGTCACAATCAAGTTGAAAATATTGTCACACGGTGTCCAATGGCCTATGAACTACCTTCCAATTCCTAAAAACACCTACATTTTCATATATTTTGGGATGCCACTAAAAAGGATGATATAAATGTATTTTTCATTTTCATTTTCATCCAAATGGACATTAGTTGCAAATGTACATTGCATTTGCAATTGCAAACCACTTTGTAATCGTTTATGTGACTACCAATCGTTTTTACCAAATGCCATGGAAGACAATCATATTTGAATCACAAAAATGGTTGATTTGGACAAAAGTCACAAATGCATGGGTTAGATAGGACAAGATTCCTTGTAATTATTCTTGTCAATACCATTCTTACCAAAATTAAAGGTTCAAAAGTTGAAGATTGCACATTGGACATTATCTAATGATGTCCAAATTAGTAATCTCAACTTAGGAATTATTGAAACACTTCAATTGGTGAAATTGTAATAAACCAACAATTGTAATAATTGAGCAAATACTACAAGAGTATAATGATGAATTTGCATGGACATATAAAGACTTCAAGGGAATCCCACCTTATATTGCCCAACACCACATTGAGCTTGATACAACCATCCCACTAACTCATTAGGCTATGTATTGGATGAACATGAATTACATAGTAATAGTGAAGCAAGATTTGGACAAGCTACTTGTTGTAGAGTTCATTGTGCCAATTGAAAAATCCTCCTAGTTGTCATTGATTGTCATGGTATAAAAAAGAACAAAATTTGTCATGTGGATTTTCAAAAATTAAATGCCACCACCAAAAATGAGATGTATCCCCTACCATTTATAAAAGAAGTCTTGAATATGGTGACATGACATCAAATGTATTCTTTTATCAATGGATCTTTTGGTTACCATCAAACTAAAATAGCTTCCAAAAATAGGTACAAGACTACATTCATCACAAATTTGGGCACATTTGTTTGGTTCGTTATGCGATTTGGATTTAAAAATGTTCCACCCACTTATCAATGGGTGGTTAGCTTGGGATTTCAGGAATATATGGGGGTTTTCATGAAATTGTTTTTGGACAATTTTAGTGTATTCAATGATCAAACCTTGCACAAAAACAAATTACAACTTTGCTTTGAAAAATGCCATGTGTTTGGTATTAACCTAAACCCAAACAAGTTCATGTTCCTAGTTTATGCTAGAGTCATTTTAGGGTACATTATGTCCAAAGAAGGCAAATTATCAGATCTAAAAAAAGTCTTTGCAATCATGAACATGCCACCACCAAAAATCCCCAAAGACATTTAGGTTTTCAATGGCATGGCTCAATTTTACCGATGATTCATATAGGATTTTGTATTCATCATGGCCCCAATCACCAAGCTATTGTAAAAAATGGAAGTATTTGATTGGATGTTGGAATGTTAAGTAACTTGGGACACCATCAAAACAAGGTAAATGGATGCCCTTATCATCAATGCTCCATGATGGGACCTAGGAGTTCCATTTACACACTAATGCCTCTAACCTTGCAATGGGGGCAATGCTTGCCTAAAATCCTATTGAGAAATGCGACCAACCCAATGCATATGCCTCAAGTCTTTTCAACAATGTTGAGAAAAAATACATTGTAATTGAAAGGGAGGTGTTGGCAATGGTGTGTGTTTTACACAAATTTTTACATTATTTTTGCAATTTTTTAATAATTTTTTTGTTCCCAATGAGTGTCTCTTATTATAGCAAGTTCAATTCATGCCTATTGTCAAAGGTCATTCAAATTATTGGTGCAAAGCCACTAGTAAATGTATGAACATTTCACACTCATGTTGAAGAAAACTGCACAATAATTTTTTCAATGTGCCCAAAAAAAGGGCAACAAAAGCATGGAAGAATTTGGTCAAGTGTGCCCAAATGAAAAAGAATGGCCAAATTTTTTTTCAAAGAAGTCTCTCAAGTGTGCACAAACAAAAAGAAAGGGGCCAAAAAAAGTTTAAAAGAAGTCCTTTTGAGTCTGCCCAAAAAACAAAGTAAAAAAAAGGGACCAAAAGAAGTTAAAAAGAAGTCTCTTTGAGTCTGCCCCAAAAAGAATGTCAGAAAAAGTCCCACAAAAGTCCCTCAAGTGTGCCCAAACAGGAAAAAATAGTGTCCAAGAAAAAAGTTCACATCCCATCTCATCCCCTATTTCCTGCTGTGATCCCCAGTTCCACAATTTCACCCCCAGTTTTGGGAAGTTTATGGATAACCGAAAACAAGGGGCGAAATCCGGACAGGGGATGGGACAGGGTATGGGACTGGGGAGGACTTTACAGATGACTTTATTAATTCAGATGACAGTTATCTACAACTAAGTTGCAAAGCACCAGCAGAATTGTTTCAGAATATGTGGAGGGCATGTTATCAAGCAGAGTCTGTTGTACAGAAATGGCAGGGTGCTTCAAAAAGCAAAATGCCCACTCCAGGAAATCCTCTTAGAGCACGGCATTCCCAAACTAGGCACCCTTAGGCTCTCCCTTGGGTGGGGGCTCTTATTTTGGGACTCTCCTTTATGTTACCCTACACATAACATAAGGGGCCCGTTGAAACGGATCATACGCTAGTGTGTTGTTTTGGTTCAGTCTGGCCGATTTGTCCCCGTTGAGAACATTACGACTTGTAAACTACCTATACGTGAGGGAACCCTATAGTTTTACCGTGCCTTGGAGGTTTAGGGAGCTTACAACAATAATTCCCACAATGGGGACCCTTTGGGACCCTTACCATGTAGAAAAACCTCTTGAAACTATTGAATATAGTAAAAGTGAGAAGTCCAGGGAAATTACGAAATTACAATTTCTCCTTTGGCTGACCTTGCCTTGTGCAAATCTTCATGGGCTCTTACGCAAAATCTCGCGCTCCATCCAAGTTGGAGTGAGAAATTTTGCCTTGTAATGCACCCTCCAAATACGGTTGGAGTGGGGAAATTTCGCCTTGTAAGAGCATCTCCAGCTGTGCTCAGTATGTGACCCAGCGAAAATATTTTTCACATCCAAGTTTAGTTACATTTTTGCAAATCCCCCAATAAAATAAAACTGAAACTGGGGCGGCAAATAGGTATAGGTGGGGGGACTACTAATAGCAAACCACCTGGACCAATCATTTATGATGGGTCAATGAGAAACACTGAGCACCAGTGAGATCATATTTATTACACTCTTTTCTAAAGGTGCACAAGCGCTTTTTGCCAGCCACGACAACGTGCGCAATTATGCTGAGCCAAAACCATTTTCTGGAGGCAAACGGGCACAAGTTGGATTTTTTCTTCATCTGATTTTACTGTACAGGATCACATAACGGTACCGAGCACCGCTGGAGATGTTCTAAGCCACCCTCCAAATACACTAGCCTATTTCTCCAAGGTTGTTAGTTGTTACCAGTGTAATGGTCCCCATGGGCAGCACACAAAACTATGCAAATTTCTGCCCTATAATTTTCCCCTGTAAATAAAGGCAAAACACGAACACATATTTGTTGCCAGCAAGGTTAAACAAATCTGCAAACTAGATTAGCTTCATGAAGCAATTGAACAGCGTGAGTTACAAGTTAATAGATCAAGCTAATTTATATCTAGAAGCTAAAAAATTTAAGAATTTTTTTCAAGAAATTGAGAGATAGCGTGAGTTACAAGTTAACAAGTTGCCTGGGTACTCCAATTTGCAGTAAGTTCCAGCATGCAATTTGTACTCGACACACAAAGGGGATTTGCCTGGAGACATCATCGTGCAATCATCAGTCTCCTGGGAGTTCTTAACTAAGACAGAGAGGACACTGAAATTCCAGAGGAACGGTTTTCTGTCCCTGTCCTGGGTCGAAAAGCCAAGCTAAAGTTGTCTCTCACACCTACCTCCAAAGAAAGCAAAAAAGAAAAGAAAAAAGCAAAGTTGCAAACTACTTGCAAGTTCCTACGTTCCTACCTGTGGTCTATCTAAAGGAGGGGGGAATCCACCACAACCGTCTTTTCCGACGGATACACGAACTGAGCTGTGATGAGAGTATTACTTTTACGGGCCTTAAAATCTGTATCTAGTATCAAACCCAAAACAAACAGTTCAGGTGCTTCTGTACATACATAGTAACACAAACTTAAGTCTCAAACCGTCTATCAACTGGAACCAAGCAACCTGGTGAGCATTGCCCACATCCACACGCCAACAATCTCGTTGCCACCATTGTTGTCGTGGCTTTAAATTTCACCTCTCAACTGTGCATCAACGATGTCACCAACACCTCCTACTCATCCCTAAGATTAGCTCGCTTTTCAGAAGGCTTCACACGCTTTGCTTCCTTCGATTCTATAAAGTTCGCTTGTAAATTTTTGGGGTGATTTGTGGTGGTATGTTGTTTTGGGTTGTAGAAGGTCAAGGACAAGGCCAAAGGGTTTTGAGTTTGAGAGCTTGAGTTTTGTGTTTGAGCAAAAGTAGAGTAGTGGAGTGGGGGCCGGCGTGTTTTTATTTTTCGCTGGGTTTGGGCGCAGCCTTGTTGTGATGGAAGAGGGTAGCAACGTGGTTGTGGCGGTCTACGGAAATGGGGTTCTTTCTGAGAATACGAAGAAGTCGAGCTACGCCGTGAAGGTGGGCTTGGCGCAGATGTTGAGAGGGGGTGTGATCATGGACGTGGTGGACGTGGAGCAGGCGCGGATTGCGGAGGAGGCTGGAGCTGTGGCGGTTATGGCGTTGGAGCGTGTGCCTGCGGACATACGGGCGGAAGGGGGTGTCGCGCGGATGAGTGACCCGGGGCTTATCAAAGAGATCAAGAAGGCTGTCACTATTCCTGTCATGGCTAAGGCGAGGATTGGTGAGTTCAATGCTTTTGGTACTCTTTGTGTCCTGTTTTGAATGTCCTGCTGGACGATGATTTTTGCAGGGGTTTTTGCGGAAATGGAGAACCCACAAACACTGAGATCTACATTAGAGAAAGTGCTTTTTCTCTACACGAGTCTCAATAAGATTGACATCCTTCAACAATTTTTATCCTAAATATTTGAGAGGAAAAGGGGGAGGCTGATCCTATGTTCTGTGGTAGTTTTTTTTCCTCGTGTCCTGTCGTTGCTGCGATTGGCAGAACTCGAGTCTCGATGCTACTCTATCAATGTAGCCAGTTTGTCTCGTCATTCTGAGGACGAGGATGGTTGTCTAGGGTTTTGCGGCGAGTTCTATTAAAATGGTCTGCTTTAGGGGCTGTAGTTGTTTCTATTTGAATGATAGCAGCATCAGTCTCTGACCTGTTGATTATGTATAGGGTAAAGCTCTAGCAGCAGGGCATTACTCCTGCAAACTGGGCTCTGGATGTAATCCTCTGCTGCCAGGGTTTTAGTTTTATGATCTTGAAGCTCTTCTCTCACACCATTACAGCAGGAATTACATTTTCTGTAGTTCCCGTCGCACTGGCAGGAGGGCCAGCCATATGTGGGAACCCAGTGCTCGGGCAATCCTAAAAATGAAATGCCTGCTGCTGAGTGTTTCATGCTTGGCATAGTGCATGAGATGCACATCCAAAACTTTGGTTTTGGGAATTAAATGAAAGCAATCCATGTATCATTTTCCAGATTGTTGGGTCTTCAATAACAAGCCACACTGGCTTGGAATGTGAATCTCGTTTTACTGTTGCTGTCTGCTGCTCCAGAGCTTGAATCTTGAGTGTGTGACTCAGCTTTCTCTGAATTGAAGGATGAGTGTTCTCAAGCTGGTGTTGATCTGGGATTGTGTGTGTAGGTCATTTTGTTGAGGCACAAATTCTGGAGGCCATTGCTGTGGACTATATTGATGAGAGTGAAGTTTTAACCCCTGCTGATGATGCTCATCATATCAACAAGCACAATTTCAGGATCCCATTTGTGTGTGGGTGCCGCAACCTTGGAGAAGCCCTGAGGCGAATTGCCGAAGGTGCTGCCATGATTCGAACAAAGGGAGAGGCTGGCACTGGAAATGTTGTTGAGGCTGTGAGGCACACGAGAGCAGTCTTGGGTGATATAAGGAGGTTACAAAGCTTAGATGATGATGAAGTTTTCACCTTTGCTAAAGAGATTGGAGCTCCCTATGAGCTGGTCAGACAAACAAAGCAACTTGGAAGGCTTCCAGTGGTTAATTTTGCTGCTGGTGGAGTAGCAACACCTGCAGATGCTGCACTCATGATGCAATTGGGCTGTGACGGTGTATTTGTGGGTTCTGGGATTTTCAAGAGTGGTGATCCTGCAAAGAGAGCACGCGCAATTGTGGAGGCTGTTACGCACTATAATGATTCTCATGTGCTTGCTGATGTCAGTGCAGGGCTTGGAGAAGCCATGGTTGGCATCAACCTCAATGACAAGAAGGTGGAACGGTTTGCAGCAAGATCTGAGTAGTGTTACTGCAGTGTTTTTAGGCTTACACATTATTGCTTTATCCAGAGATCATCGATGGCAGATTTTTGGTTGATGTAGTGTTCCATGCTTTGGAGAATTGGGGCAGAAGCATTTTAAGCTTAGTCTCAGGTTTCATTTCTGTTTAGCTTCCATCTCGTTTCTTGTTCAGTGGAAATTAGCCCAACTGAAATACTTGCAAGGATAAAACATTTGTATCATGACTAAGGCTTCCCATTGATTCCAAAGTGTAATGGAAACTCCAGACACAAATTTGTACAAAATTGTTTGCCTAAAGAATTCAGTGGATTATTATGTACTTATCTGCACCCACTGTCAGAAGCTGATGAAATCAGTGGGGTTACATTCTTTGATGTAGTGGCCAGATGCATTCTATGGACATCCACCTTGGTGCAGGTTGCTGCTTTGGATTTTAGTCCAAGGTCCAATGAATTTGCTTGTGATGCATGGAAGGTTTCACCATCAACAGATAATGAGCTTCTAGTATGCAATCACTGAGTATGCCAGATACAGGTAAGCCAAGGACAACTCCATATATGGGAGGCAAAGAGATGGTAGCTCTAATTGGCAATCTACCATTCACATTACCTTCATGTGACAATGCTCCATCTAGCATTCCAGTGGGAGGTTTATGATGCAAATATAGAGGGTAATTGGAACAGGAAAAGCAAATGGAGCACCCAAACCTTCTACTTGCTAAACTATCCCCTGCCCCCAAATCCGTCCTCCCTCAAATTAGGTTTTTCTTTTGAGTTTGAGAGGCTCCAAGAATACTAATTTTGCCTTTCAATCCACCCTGGCCTCCTGTAGTTTATCTAAACCCATAAATCCTAAATGACATTTTGAATCCACTTCCCCAACATTGCATAACTTATCCAATCTTTCTAATGATGAAAGAGGAGGTAGTTGTTGCAATGATTTTGTGAGTCTGAATCTGATAGTGAGTGGGATTAGGAAGGTGGAGAGAATTTACTAGGTAAGTTGGGCCTTTACAACATCAAGAAAAGAATGCAACATATGGCCGTGTTGACATAGAATTAGCAGAATTATTAATTGATAATTGCTATGTGATTAAACATCATATCACACTCATAGGATTAGAACCTTGGAATTATTGTGCAAGCTAAATTTGATTCATTGTTCACCTTCTAGTTTCACAAACCCTTCAAGATCAATCTATTACCCCAAATCTGGTCTTGGTCAAGGGTGTGAAGCAAACCAATTTACTGCTACTGGAGGGGGGGAAGGTTGATGAGGACAATTTTTGCTGATGTGGTGCGAACAAGGTTTTATAGATTGCTAGCATTTCACACAGTTGTGTTGTAATTCATACAGCCCATCTTGCACTGTGGCCACCTGGTAGTCATCTATATCACCATTTTACATCTCCAGCCCTCTTGCATCACATGTTTCATAAGTGTTCATATCAGATTGGGATCGTATGTTATACTACTATTGGAACACTGGCATTATAAATGTGGCACAAGAATGGACTCAAGGGGACTTTTGGTACAAGTTGATTGAGATTAGAAGATGGTTGTTGTTTGATGGTTTGACACAAGGAGCTGCACTTCCTGAATATATATAATTAGGCCTAGTTTAGTTCAATATTTTGATCAATTAAGGAGTGGCTATGTTAAAGTTGATAATACTCCAATGCATCTGCAAGTTTTATTTACTTTTATGATGTGAAATACCAATCGAACATGCATGCGATTGTGGTGGAAGATCAATTGAGGATTGTCTTGTAGGCCAATTGGAGATAAGAACTGATGACTGTTTTTTCCTTGGTTCACATATCCTCCTTGCTGAACTAGATTTTGTTCCAATCCTATCCATTGGTGAAGGGCAAGAAGGTATGCTTTTCAATCTTTGTGTGGTGCAAGTTATGATGAGATCGTGGTGGCCAAAAAAAAGAATCAAATACTTGTGAATGGCCCACAAGGTCACAACACACAAGTCCTGATTGAAAGAGTGTAAGAGGCTGGGTCTACCCAAAAGAATGTAGTTTGGGGGTGCAGGGTGACCACATATCACTTGGATCCTCTGCTGTTACAATATGTGGGATGTAGTTTTGTTTGGTTGACTACTTGATTTTGTTCAGATCCAACCAGGAAGAAGATAATCTATATGCCAATCCAACCTTTGCATCGGTGAGGTCATGGTGGAAAGAACATGAATCAAATCTTACAGCTTGCAATGTGACAAGTATGTCGGAAGGGAATCTAATTGGAAGGGTGAGGTTTTTGGGTGCTGGTGACCATAGATGCCTTGAGACATGGTGGACCAATTGTGGGATTTGATGATGCACTTTTGTTTAGATGACTCCTGGAGTCATAGGCTAACCACTTTGGAGTAGCCTGTTAGGTCTGGCTCATAGAAGAGGTCCAAATTGATCATTGTAACTTTCTGTTGGAATAGTGGATTTTGTTGGACCTTTCAAATTGATATACGTGTCCTTATCTTTGAAATTCAATGGCAGAGGATCCAAAAATGAACAAAGGAAAATAATTTTGCACGGGCTTTGGGTTTTTTTTGTTGGTTTTGCCTGAAAAAACCACCTATTTTAAAGTTAAATCCTGCTGAAATAGCATGTTTTGGGTAAGTGCATGAGTCACCCAAAAGTTTAAGGTGTGTGAATGGGTGTGGATGTGGATCTATGTATGTGGCTTCATCTTTGGAAGTCCATATCTATTGGTTGTAGTAACTTTGTGAAAGCATAGTAAAGTCTTAGTAAAGATTGTCCTATGCCATACATTTCATGACTATTGTGCTAGAAGCACATGAGAAGTCTTTGAATGAACAATTCCTAACATACACCTAGATAACTTTGAAGATTATATTCTAATTTTCAAAATGAAAAAGAGACATTAGACATGAAAAAGGTGGTATTATTTTGTTTGTCAAATTTTGCAAGGTCACTCGATTGTGGGGTACATGAAATTTGGATAGACCATATTAAAATGAACAAGGCTTTGGGCATTGATGTTATATAGGCATTGCCCTTGTTTGAGCAAAATATGCAAATATTGCATTGTTCTACAATACTTTTAAATGTCGTAAAAACTTGGTCCAAATTTGTAAGTGTATGTAGAGGGCATGTTACCCAACATATTTTCCAATATTGGGCAGGTATATATTTTCAAATTGAACCCTGGTTGGATCTTTGACCATTCCATATTTTGAAAGACCCACCCTAGGTTAATACAAGGGAGTACAAAACTTTCAGCACTAGCCCACCCACCTTGATATGTGCATTTTCAAAAATCATGTTATTTGTAATTGAAATCAAATTGATTTTTTAAAACATTGAAGTTAGTAGCCAAAACCTTGACTTCATCCCTTTAGATATATATCTACTAATATGGTTATTAGGGTTTAGGGTTTTGTTTTTTTGAAAAAAATAGCCATTAGCCACTATTTATAGCTCCAAAAGCCATTTCTTTTGTTTGTTGAAAGTGATGGAAAGGGAATTGATTATGACATTGGAATTGCCAAGGAGATGTGTTGTTGCAATGTTTTGCATCAATGCAACACACCAATAGTAGAATAAACATCTTGTAATTGGTTTATATGTTAAAATGATGATGAGCACCTTGAAGAAGGTAAGTTTTTATGTTCTCCTTTTGTGTGCTTCTATTTTTAGGAATGTCTTGTTATTATGCAATCATTTGATTCCTCACCTTATGCTTAAGTTCTACACCATAGATCTTCCAAATTTTTACGCTTTCATTGTGTGAGCCAAATTGGTGATTTGTAATTTTATTGTTTTTGCTTGTCACTTGTTGTGATTATGACATAACGAACCAATGTTTTATTGATTTTTCAAGTGAAACCTTTGAAAGATAGACAACTTTTGTTCTTGCCTAAGTCTATGTCTATCAATTATTGTCAATTTCTAGTCATCCACTTGAACATGGTGTTTTTCTTTCATCTTTATATTTTACATATGGAAAAAGTTGTTATCTCTCACCTCTCACCCTTTAAGCTAAAGGAAAATGATCAACGGTCTTGTTGCAAGTTGTTTTTTGATACCCTTTAATCAATGAATCCATTATTTTTGTGCATTTTTTTTGCAATACAAATTGTACTTGACATTTGTTTCCTCATGCCCATTTGTTTCATACATATTACACATGTTAATATGTTTGTTTGTGATTTGCAATGTTCATTGTTCTATGGTGATCATTGCCTTTCATCCTTTAAACAATTTGATAACCTTACAACCTCCAAGTTTAAATTCTATACGATAGATTTCTCAACTCCCATCAACCATATGCATGTTCTTAATCTTATTAATGTTATTTCTACATTAGCATTTGTAGGAAATGCTTCCAATAACATTCAAGTTGAAATCTTACAATATGAAGGTGGACATTAGCTTAAACTTGGAGGAAGATTGTGATAAGGTGTATATTTTGGAATTACACATCAGGGAATTGAGAAAGCAAGGCCTTGCTTGGAAGCTCCACAACTAGAATTGACTCACATAGGCATTTTACAAGGTGAACAACAACCAACCTATTGTTTTAAATCAAAACCAAATCATGTGATGCATTATTTACCACAATCAAATGATTGGCCTTGAAATCTTGGTCATGTGTACAAGATGTTGCAAAAGGTTGATTACATATCATAAGGCTAATGACATTATTATTCTGAAAAAACATGTCAAGGTGGAAGACAAGGTTATTTATGCAAAATACTCAAAAGATGCAACTATTCAATCATGTCCAAGGTGCACTTGAGTTTGGATATCAACCAATAAGAGGCCACATCTATCTTTCAATGCCATCTTTGGTTTGTTTGGGTCCATCAATCTATTAAAAAAGGATAATGAAATAAAAAGGCCTTCTTATAAGACATTATGTGATTTATAATTAAGTTATGCTTTTGAGGATTATTGAGTCCATATGGTTGCATATATTAGCATATAGATTATGCCCACATTTTTTCATTCTCAAAAAGTATTTGCAAATAAAGTTTTACCCAACTTGGTGTAAAAAACTTTTTCAAACCATGTGCAACCTACATTACCAACACACTTTGTCAATTATTTGCGCCTTTGACCTTTGGATAATGAAAGGTGCACATGATGTTTTTACTATTGTGGTAATTTTTTGTTAAACATTTAGGAGTTGTTAGAGGGAAAATTAATTTTGAAATTTGAATTTATGTGCCCTTGGTAGCCATTGGAGTACTCAAAGGTTAACTTTTTGATATTTTTGTTTAAGGATAAATATAGTTTTCAAGATGGCGATTCCTAGAAGAATCATTGAATGTTTGATATGGGGGTACCAAAACATTTCTTTGGATGGCACTACTCCTATTGACCACCTTTGGTAGCTCTTCGAAAAGGTTCACATCACCTTTTAACATGAATACTTAACCCAATAGATGTGTTGGGGAGTTTTAAATTTTTGTAACCTCTTGTTTCGAATCGATTTAGATTATTAATTACAATAGCACTTTAATTAATTTTTTTTAAAGTTAAGAAAAGACCCAAAATTTGTGATGTTCCTTTTGTTTTCTAAAAGGTTACTTTTTGCCACAAAATTTGATATTATTTTGTAATGGAGTTTTTTCCCTTACAAATGGTGTTGTTTTTTTATAAGAGTAAAACCCATATTTGCATGTTTATTTTTGTAAAAAAATTAGTGTTGAATTATGTAGAATACTAGAGTTGAGAGTATTTATCATTGCTTATGAAAATTATCAAAGGCTAATTTAGTCTTTTGCATTACAAAACTATTTTTTGAAGTTATAAACTTTTAGAATTTGTAATCTCTCATAGAAGATTTTGACTTATGTCAAGGACAAGGGGTCCAATTTGGCAACTTGTGTTGCAACTTTGAACTTTTTGTTGTGATGCAACATCTTGGGCATGTTCAAACCATTTGATGGCCCCTACTTTGGGCATGCATTGCCAAAAGTTTGTCAATATATTATTGTTGACCATCAAGTCGCTTGTGGTTTCAAGTTTGCATCCATAACATGATCAATGTAATTTGATTTCCAAAAATGCATAATATGGCCCAAAAAATCTAGGAGGATGAAGCAATCCTAGGATAAGGCTTGCATAGATTTTGGATTAAAACCCAAAAAATTGAACACACTTGTGAAGTTTAGTTATGTGTCTCATGACTTTTTTTTCTCCCTACTTTGTAGCTTGTATGTTATATCATTTTGTCATTTTTAAAGCAAACTTGCAAAATTTTCTTTTTTCTTGCTTTTTGGGTTGTATCAGTATATCTTGTGTTTAGCAAACTTGCGTGTTGGATTTTTTTTTCAACATGCATGTACAAGATGAACTAGTAGTTGTGGGGTCATATTAAAATAAAATAAAATTAGGTTTCTATTATTCTAAGATGTATTTACATTTCAACGTGCCATTGCATTGTGTTATAATCAACATATTGTGGCATTGCAAAGTTGTGTGCCTTCTCCAAGAACTTGGGTAGTTTGCAAATCTATGGTGAAAGTTTTGTCTTTAGTTGTCTTTAGTTGTGTGTTGAACCAAAGCTATGGGCATTAGCTTTTTGGAGATGCTTTTCATCATCATTTTCACATGTTAAGATTTCCATGAAGAACTCTCTACTTGAATTATTCTAGACATCTTGTAGGTAGATATATAAATAAACATTTTTTAATGAAAAAATGAAAAAGCCCATGGTGCACATGAATTACAAAATACTAGGAATCATAAGCCCTTTCATTTCCTTTCTACATGTGTTCAAAATGCAGAAAGGTCATAATATTGTAGTTTTGATGTTGGATCTCATGTTCAAAAACTTGCAAATGGTTTTTAGCAATTTGCGAGGTGACAAGGTGGTAATCTTGGTTGCCCAATATAATGAGTTGTTGCTCCTCCTTTATCAATGGAGTATTACAAGGTCTTGAGGCCTAATGTGGTTGAAGAGCCTCAATTGCAAGGCATGTAATGCATACTTTGATGATCCTTTTCACACATTAAATATGCATGCAAGCAATTTGAAACAAATTATTTCAACAAAACTTGATGAGTTCCAACACTATTTTGTTAATAGAAATATTTACAAGTGTGCCTTGACATGGTGGTACATAAAGGAACATAAATTTTCAACAATTGCCATGTTGGAAAGACATATGTTTGGGATTTTAGCCAAGTAGATTAAAAGAAAATGATTTTTTTCTATTGCAAGGCTATTAATTGCAATTTATAGATGTCATTTTCAAACTAATCATATGAAACAAATGATATTTGTCATTAGAATTGGCCATTGGACCCCATGAATTA
>Ga0209208_10001344_pt1 | contig 34351 bp, 25 predicted proteins | sample S1TSphfallax_3_FD_187694 | JGI IMG/M metagenome (GOLD analysis project Ga0209208, IMG submission 187694) | Host-associated microbial communities from peat moss isolated from Minnesota, USA - S1T2_Fd - Sphagnum fallax MG (SPAdes) (version 2) | ecosystem: Host-associated > Plants > Peat moss >...
AGTTGCTGACATTTTCACAAAGGCTTTAGGTACAGACAAGCTAAGGAAGTTTAGAAAAATGCTTGGTGTACTAGAAGTGGATTTGAACTTGAGGGGGAGTGTTGAGAATTCAAGCTCAACTAGTTAGATTTCATTAGTTACTAGAGTAGGAAAGTAACTAAGTTACTTTCACAAGGTTGAGTTACTTTCCTTACTTATTTTAGTTTGGTCATTTGTGGTTTGGTTTTTAGTTTAAATACCTTGGTGTTGATGGTTTGGTTCTCTTTTCTTCATTACACAAGTTTGTGTATTTCTTGTGACAAGAACCTTGGAGAGTTCTTGATGTTGTGTTTTGTGTTGTGAGCATTTTGTTGTTGTTTCCTTTCAATAAAGATTTATGTTTGCACTTGAGTAGTTCTCCTATTTGTTAACAGTGCTTGGGGCACTTATGTTGTGATAATGACTCCTACAAACATTTCTTCCACTTTGTTGTCCGAAACAAAGTAAATTGGACCAGTGATTTTGCCCAAATTCTCTTAGCTAGCTAGTTGACACCAAGACCTCCTATTTGTACAGTTGTTTGTAGGTTTTGTGTTGCAAGTCCTTTATGTGTGAATACTTGTCATGTTGGATGTACTATGTTATCCACAAACTTCAATCCCTCTCAAGAATTGCGATTCACCTTAACAGACATGAACACCTTGTTGTAGAAGGTATGTGCACGGAGGCTTTGGAAGAAATCAAGGTTTCAATAGAAGGTTAGGTTTCTCATACCCTTGATGCCAAAATTTTTGCAATCGCCTTAAATGTGAATAAAACATTCTTGGCACATCATTTGTTCAATGAGAATGGTGAAGGACCTATGGAAAATCTTCAAGGTGAGAAATTTGACAAGGTGATGGACAAGTTCCAACCCCTTTATTCTCCCAACATTTGGAACCTCATCGCATCTTTTTAACATAATGCTAATACTCGAGGCCCCATGTATAGCATATTTTTCCTTAAGTCGAAAAGTCCTTATGATTACATTCAAGACAATTGTTTCCCTAGACAAATGCTTGGGCAAAAGGTGTTTATGTTCAAAATGTCACTTTATGGGCCAACGAGTGGGGTTGATTTGGTGAGGCACATGCAACCTGGTGGTGATTTGCAAAATCGTTGGTTGATGTTTGATCATGTCAAACATGTTCAGGAATGGACCACCATGGCTTGTCATGTTTACAATTCGGTGTACTGCAAAGTGCTCACCATTGTAATTTGCAACATGTAATTTGAATCCATAGAAGCTCAATGTGTCATGTGGACAAAACTAAACCAGGTGATGTTTAGGTTTGGTCTTGCAAACCCCAATTTCAAAGGGTTCATGGCAGATAGTGCACATGCCAATTGGAATGTTGTATGTATTGTGTACGGTTCTAAAGATGCCTTTTGTGAAGATGGTTGACAAGGAACGAACTTGCTTATTCCATTGGATTTAGTTATTTGATAGACACAAAAAACAATTGATTACATCGAAATTACAAGGACGACACAAGGCCTTATGTTTTAAATACAAGGTGAAAGCACACTATAATGACCTCCTTTGGGGTGTCACATTTACTACTTTCTAGGGATGTGCATGTTTGATGTATCCCACTTCAAGTTTTGAAATATTTTCGCAATATTTTTGTATAGTATGTTAAAATATAACCTAGGCAAAAGATTATACAAGAAATTATTTCAATTCATTTTATAAAGTGGGAGATTGGAGTATATTTGTGGAAACAAATGTAATGTACACGTGTATTCAAAAACACAAATATATTTTAAAAATAATTTAAGTGATTTTTAGTCTTTATGAAAGTTGAAGGTATATTGAACCATGTCATTTGACATAATATGAACCATGTTTGGATACCATGTGATTAATTTGAAAATTTTCATCTCAAACAATGATTTTTTCCAGTAAGGATGCAATAAATGTGTGGTAAGTTGAAATTTTGACAAGTAATCACATCCACATAGAAGATGACAAACATAATTAGATGGGCCATTTTTTTTTCATTAAAATTGATTATTTAATGACTAATGGAGCCTTAAAGTTAATGTAGTCAAAATGAAATTATGGCCCTATTATATTAATGTATACTATAATTATACTCATGGATCTTTCAATATAAATAATGATATTTATTATTATTATTTAAATAATATTACATAACATTATTTTTGTAAAAATAATTATTGTAGGGCCCAAAAACCAAAATTGACACCCAAAATTAAATGTATCATGATTTTGAAACAATTATATTGTATGTACTGTAATACTAAACCCAAAAGTGCCCCAAAGGGGATCATTGTGGTGTGCTTTCACCTAAGAACACATCTTTGGAAGAAGTGGATGTTTAATATGAAGCAATTCGGTCTTGTTGATATTCTTCAATGGTTGTAGTCGAAAGTGCAATTCACGAGCTCAATAATTAGTTGGGTTTATGGCACTTCCATGTTAAACAATGGGGGGCCATCATGTTACATGTTAGACACTTTTACTTTCTTTGTGAATTATGTGTGAAATTGTTTAATCGTTTTCATGATTCTAATATATGATTTGTCTTCCCTTGAAAAATGATTGTTGATATTCAACATGAAAGCTCGCCGACATGTCGATTTGTAATTTGTCTAAAATTGTCCATAATATTTAACTACAACAGTTTGGGAAAAGTGCATGATGCCTTTTCGTTGCAACTTTGATGATTATGTTAGGGCGTTTAAACAAAGTGCATTTTATAAGGTATATTTGAATGGTGGAAGATGCAAAAAAAGGTCCTAATAGGGATGAATTGAAACTATGGCGAGCAAGCCAATCTGGTGACCTATCACAAATGGCCAATGCTGTCATTAAGTACACCAGCGGGTCTTCCTTCACTAATAAGATACCTAATTTGGAAGGTCAAGAAATTTTTGGATCCAAAAAATGAAAGGTTGACATAACCTCATGGTTAGAAGGCAATTCATACATGCATGATTGTGTGAATTTCTCTCGATTGAAAATTAATGCAATGTTAAGCGGCTTCGCTAGTTCAAATGTTGATGATGGTGAGTCCACTAGGATTCTTAAAGATGAACCATTTGTTTTGACTTCTCAAGGATTGAAGGTTCAAGAGTGTGTGTGCAGGGATGGCATTTGGATAATAAAAAGGTGCCCACCATTGTCAAATACTCATTTCTTTGCAATTCAAAGAGATTCGACAAAATATTATGACGTCATTGCCAAAAAAAATTCATGGCATACCTAGTCCTTGCTATGATGGTTTGTGGTATGATTTGAAAGGGTCTGCACCAATCCGTCACAAGTTTTGATTTTGTGCAGATGACTTGACTCATTGTGTTGGAAGAACTATAAGGAAGTATTATGTTGATAGGCCACTTGTCCCATCAACGTGGCTAGTGCAAGTTCGGACTGACTTGATTCAATTTGCGGTGACAGCTTTGGAGGAAGCATGATTTGTTTTATGTGAAGCACACAAATGTGCTCCTCAGACCTTATTTGTGAATGAAAGTACAACTTTTCGTAACCAACTTGCAAATCTTGAAGCTTGGCCAAAAACTCACAATAACAAGCCTATTCAACAAGCAACAATGCTTAAGCTTTCAACACAAAACACATATAGGTGGGAGGCTGGATGAACTTTGGAGGCTGTTATTTTGCCACCTATTAAAGTTTCTCCACCAAGGTATTACATCATCAACTTTGGTCCACTTCCTAGCACAAAACAATATGAGGTGATGATTGGAAATTTCTTGAATTGCACTTGTGTTGACTTCATACAAATGATGGCAAGTTCCTTGGGTAGTTAGGGGAAGGGGGTGCATTGCAAACATATCTATTTCATCTTATAAAATGTGATGTATTGTGGCCAAACAAAACCTTTCATTCATTTCCCAACATGGAGTTGGAATGAAATGCAACATTTAACAAGTCGTGCAAGAGTGATAATTTTAGAATAATTGGAGTGTTGTTGGCAAGTTGTATGACATGTGATAAAAGGATTTTCACATAATACATTTGGAGGCAGTTAATAGATATGAAATATTTAAGTGTAGTGCAACTTGATTCCTTAACATTTTTTGAAACACTTAGAATGAATTCAAGATTGTTCTTGTTTCTGTAAATGGATTGCCCACTAGGCATTGGTTTTTGTTTTTGTAGATTAGCCTAAATCTACTAAAGGAAGACCATATTTATCTTTGTCATGTGTTGTGCCATTTGTGTCTTGGTAAAGAATGAAAATATGCATGTTTTGTAATTCGGTGACAAAATATCACTTGAACATTTTGAATGTCCTTTCCGAGTATTATTTTTTATATGACATTCAACCCTCTAAGGAACACTAGTATATTATTCAATAAATTTAAAAAATGAACAAGTCATGGTTTCAAGGATAACCATTTAGCAACAAGTTTCTAATGAACATGCAATCTTTTCATTTGGAAAGTTTTGTCGAACATGAATTCTTTATGATGAATTTCATCCATTTTGATTTCATCCATGTCCATTTAGATTCTAGCTTACATAACAAGGAATATTCCAAAAATATGTTATTCATGTCATCAAAATATTCTTAAATGTTTTTTTATCATGCTCACATGCTCACGCTCACATTCACACGTTCATGAAATAGCATCATTGTCAATTTTTCATTGTTAGAACAACTCTACAACAACCTAAGACCTTCACAAAAGCAACATGGAGGTTACCTTGTCCATTTTGGGATTGAGCTTAAGCATCATCTTTAAAAAATCCTTCCTATTTAATGATGACTTCATTCTCATTAATGAAACCTTCCTCCTAAACCAAAAAATCAATTGTAAAACAATGTGATTCCCATGCACACCTTTAATGAGCATCATCCAACCAATTTTTGGCAAATGATGTAGATTCTCATATAAGAAATATAGGGCACAGCTGCATGCGACCCTTAGGGTGTTGACTTTCTGCCTATCAAAATATAGAGTGCAGCCAAATATATATATATATATAGCCAAAACTCTATTTTGCCAGCATTTAGAGAATGCATAGTGTTTTCTATCTCCAGCTTCAACACGTTTTTTTTTCCTTCCAACACATTATTTAGTGAGAAGGCTCCAAGGATCAAGCAATTTGCTCTAAATCTTTCAAATTTAAATCAATGAATAATGATGATTACACTCACAATGTTGAAAAACTTTGTCTCAATTTGAAACCCAACAATGCCTAACACTTAGCATGCCAAAAATTCAACACTAGGAAATTGATTCTCACGTCATGCCCACCATTTGAGAAAATTATCACATTCAACAAGACTACCATACCAACAACAATAGAATTGCAATTTATTCTTCAAAGTGGAAAAGATTACATGTTCATTAGAAACTTGTTGACCAAAAAAGTTGTCATTTTCAAAATTGATTACCTCAACAATTAGTGCAACTATAGGATTTAGGTGGAAATAAACCTATAGAAATAAGGGCAACATTACTTTCTCATCATACTCCTTCACAATAACTTGTGCTAATGTATCATTGCCCACAATTTTTGAGTCTTGCATTTAGCTTTATGGTTAGTAGATTGTTAGCCTTCACAAGAAGGAAAAATGGAACAAATGCAAGGAAAGGTGGGTGCAAATACGTTCAAAAGAGCCAAACACCATGTCAAATAGTGGTGAAAACTATAAACTATTATATATATGTATTTATTTTGACATTTTAAAGTTATTTTAATCATTTCAAGTTGTAAATTATGATAATTTTTCAAAATCAAACACATAATTTGGCAAAATCTGCACACTTAAAAACTTTTCATAACAATGAATAACAAAAAAACATGTGATATATACATGACACACATTTCCAAAGTTAGAACCATCAAACATTTTATGGCCTTTTTGTGAATGTTGATTATTCTATATTCTAATACTATTGTTGTGCCTATTGGGAACATTTTCCACACATTAAAAAAAAAACCCTTCAATTATTAAAGCATTTAATTTATCAACATGGAGACAAGGTTTAATTTATAGTGAATAACTAATTGAATAATGCAAAAAAAATCATTAACCAAGCCTATGAGCACTATGTTCAATAACAATCTCTTTGTTTTGCAACCATGAGAATAAAATAAATAACTAAATAAGAAAGGAGGAAAAAAAAGAAAAAAAACATACTAACAATAAACCATGACAATAAGAGAATGAAGAAGACCCACCAAAAGATTTTTGTTTAAAAAAAGGATTGTGGTTGATGAACATTCCACTTTTTTTGCAACCATGTGAATAAGACCAAAAAAATGAGAAGAAAAAGACAAAGGTTTTAGAACAAAAAGGAGAAGAAAAATAAGGGCCATAGTGCTTTTTGCAACCATGATAACAAGGCAAAAAAACAACAATAAGATGACGGTGAAGATGGCTAAAGTGAACATGAAGGAGAAAGGAAGAAAAAAAGAAACAAGAAGCGGTGATAATCCTTTTCTTGCAACTAATGATAAGATGAAAACAAAAATGAAACAAATAAGCATAAAAGGGATAAGGGAAAGCAAATGATGATGGACAAAGGGAAAAAACGAAGAAACAAGAACGCAAGGAAAAAGTGATGAGAAAACATACAAAAAATTACAAGGACATTTACTATATAGGCAAAGGAGATGTGAATTGTCCAAAGATTGTTAATAATGAATGACGAAGCTTCAAGTCCTAACCACTCAACTACAAGCCAATTACAAAAACACGTCATTATCAAATGCTAATGGGAACTAAACAAAATGAGGACTATGGGAAAAAAGTAAAGAAAAGAAGAATGAGAAATCAAGAAAAGGATGAATAACAATGGGGAAGACTATGCAAAATGATTGAAAGAAGACAAGAAACTAACAACTACAAGTTCACCAGTATGACCCCAGAACAACAAAACTATGTTCACAAAATATTATTAAACTTAAAACTGAAACCACGAGGTGTTGAAATGAACTCATTGGAGGTTTTTTTTTTGTTTTTCCCAAACCCTAAAACCGTCAATCTAGTCCAATGTCACTTCTTCCTTTCACTATAAACCTTTGATCACATTCCTATTGTGGTTTTCCCATTTTGTTAAACCCTTGGTCACATTAACTGGGTACTTGGATTGGAACTAGAACCAAAATTGACAAAAAAATTGAAACCAGCCAACACTGGTAGGCACTAATTGAGGAGTTTGAAAATTGAAGGGAAAATAGGTACCTACATTAAATTGAAGGCCCAAGAGAATGAACTAAATGATTTAAAATATCTACTATGGAACATGGCTAATAAGGTGAAATGCCATTCCATAAAGTGGACCAAGTTCTACTAAGGGCATGTTCTAGAGTGAAATTGGTGTTTGCCACCATCAATGATGGAATTGGTAAGTATCAAAAGTGGCACCGGTAGATGACCACTTGTCACACTTTAAAAAAACCTTACAAAACGATCAAAGTAAACCATCACCCATCATGATTTAGTGCACCATGAAAGATAGAAAACTTTATATTTGCATCTTCATAAAATTGTTAAACTTATTATCATCATCTTGTTTTCTCTCAATTATGTTCCATTTGTTATGTATTGCAATTTGCACCACCCCTTGAAATAGTATTATGATATTGGGTATTTCAAGGAACTCTATTTTTGTGAATCCTCATCAAAGATTATATCTTTTAAAATGTTAGTATAGGAGAAAGCTCTACCTTTAAACTCCTTTGGATTTGAAACTCCCTTAATGAAGAAGAAGCCAGTAGGCTGAGTGGAAAGGGAAAAATTCCACAAGGGTCTTCTAAAGCTAGATCCTTCACATGCATAATTTTTTTTTAATTCTTTCTCTTTTAAAAATATTTTAAAGCTTTCCCAAAAAAATCTAGAAAAAGAACTTCTGAAATTTGACAGGCCCAATCAAAAGCTTAGTGAAGACCTTCTAGATTTCAAAAGTTCTTATGACATCTTTTGACGAGTGAATGTCCCAAAAATAGACTAGAAAATATTGAGTGGTTCTTCAAAACATTGAATTTTTTCCTCTAATTAAGAAATTTTCAAAAGACCTTTGGGATCTTAACTTGTTACATTAAAATATAACACCTTCTTTTACATTCAACAATGTTTTGTTTCTTTTTGAAAAATTTACAATTAAAAAAAATTGTTTGACTTCTTGTTTCAAGTTTTTACATCAGCGCCCCTTGGATAACACATAGGTAGTTTTAACTTTGTTAGTAGCAATGGATTTTTTGGGGACAATATTTGTCATTTTTTCAACAAAAATATTAAGAATTTTTTGGAAAAATGCATTTTTCTAGTGCAAATCTGATTACTTTTGGCAATATTTTGAAAATATTCATCAAATTTTCAGTATCACAAAATTGATGGAAACTAAAGAAAAACTCCTAATCATTAGGTTTTTTTTTTTACATATTTAAGTGACATTATATTTGTTTCATCTACAAAACCATTACCCCAACAACCTATCTTGGGAATTGGACTTTCATATATATATATATATATATAAACCTTCTTTTTAACAACTTTTTTTCCCTTCTATACGTTTTGACTAACCACAACATCAACTCATTTCCTTTCAATAACATTTCAAAATATTTTGAAATTTTGTATTGAACCCAACTTATGTTTATCTTTCTTTGGTTAAACACTTCATTGGTAAAAAGGTTGATTCAACTTCAAAACACAAATTAAAATATTTGCACCATCACAATGTCTTTTTTTCCCCCCCAATTTTCTAATGTGGCACCATTAGTTATTAGAAAAATAACATTAATTGAAAACATATTTTTAGAATTTTTTCCAAATAAAACATACAATTGTCAAAGAATTATCCAAAAATTAAAAACTCAATCAAAATGTGGTGAACTCTTCAAGAAAAAAAAACTATAAATAAATAAATAAATTCTCCAAAACTTGGCAAAATTTTCCAATAACACAGAAGATTAGTGATTACATTCCCAATCTACTTTTTAGGTCACCAAGACACAAAATTGTGCCACTAAATTTTTTTAATTAAAATTATTTTAAAAACCTTATCTTTGGGTCCCTCTATCATTCTGAAATCCTTTTCACCCTTAATTGTTGGTTATTTGCGGAAAAATAAATAGATAAATAAATTCAAGACAAAATGGAGCAATTTTCTCATAAAGGAGGGTGGAAGGCAAAAATATTCATGAAGGAGGCATTTATTACACAAAATTCACAACAATAACAACAAAAATCAAAACTCAAGTTGAAATTTATTTAGCCACTAGCCTAGGAAGAAAAAGGAATTTGAAGACCACTTAAGGCCTTGGGTGAACCAACACCTATATTGGTAACATAATAAAAATCCCAGAATCCATTTAAATTATTTTTAAATATTACAAATATCCCATTCTTAGCCTAAAAGCAAGGTCTCTTACTTCAAATCTAAGTTACAATTTTTGGGCTTAATATGGCTACTAAGAGGCCTCACTAAAAAAGGTAAGGTACCAAGAAGGGTGTCTCTTCACCCTGGCTGTGTTGATCTCACCAATGCACTGTTTTTTTTAAGCTATCAAATGTTATCTCAGCTGGAGCTCAGCCCCCTCATGAAACTAGTCATGTTTGCCCCCCATACACGCTTGGTAAAACCTAAAATCATAGATGCATGTTTACTATCTTAGGGCAATAATAAATATGTATAAGATAAAAGGCAACAACAATGCAAACAATTTAATCAATTAAAACTTTATTTCATTATGATTTTTGTTATTGAATCTTCATCAACTCCTTATTGAAGTTTTGAAAATAACATCAAACTAATTTTAAACATTTACATCTCAAAAACGAATTTAATTTTAAAATTGACATATTTTATTTTAATCAATTCTTGCATAATTTTTCATATCAATTTTTGAAGAATCTCATTTTAATAAGATTTAAATGAAATGAAGCTAATTATTTGTATGTTTATCAAACAAACTTCATTTTAAAAATTAGTCATATGAATTGTTTTTTACATTTCATAGCGATATGAAACCTCATGATGCAAAAAGGCATGTAACAACCCAAATAAAATAAAAATGATAGGCATGATTAAATCAGTTACCCAACAAGTAAGATGAGTAGACTTCGAAACACCCCATCAATTGGATGGGTGCACCCTAAATTTCCACATGCGTGTCCATTAGCTTGGGGCAATAAAAACTACTCCTCTTGATCCTGAATTCTCTTCCCTTTGCAGATATCTTTATTGCATCACACTTTTATCTCCTATTATTCCAATGGAACTTGCATCTTTCCATTTTGGAGTCCAGATGTAAAAGCTTGGTTATCTCCATGCCCCATGGTTAGACTTCAGACAAAACTAGGATCTGTACTTTTACAATTGACACCACCTTCACCAAACCTCACAAACATATTTTCTTCCATGTCCAAATTTTCCAGAAATAAGTATAAAAGAGAAAAGCTACCACGATCATCATTCAAGAGATCAATTTATCCCTTTAGCAATGCAAATCCAGAGCTACATTTCCAGACAAAAGTGACAATGTTTTGCATATTGTGTTAACAAAGGTTAGGATTGCAAAGGTCCCAAAAATCCCCTTCTCTCAATCATCACCACCATTCAAATGCAACAAATGCCAATTGCTTATCAAAAGCTGTGAGTTTTGTCCATTCAAAATCAAACTAAGAAAAATAATCAGATTGAGCACCATTCAATTTCCACTTCGTATGAACCCACCTCCTACTCACAACTAATTTGTTACTTGTTAACAACAATTTAGATAGGACTTAGATTTGAATATCTGATTAAAACTTGGAATAGTTAGACCTAACACTTAGGTCCGTTATCTTGCGCTTTCACATTCTATCTACAACAAATACAACAAATTTCTGTTTACAGACTTAGGCATAATTACAAAGGGAATGAGAGCTCTATGAATGTGTGTGTGATACCTTGTATGGAACATATCAAACATACCTACAGCACATTGACTGTCCTTGGTCATACAAAAAATACATCATGTTGGAAACTGAAATGAAAATGCCTCCAACAATCAGCCATAGTCGTTTCAATGATGTGATAGCTTCCACCATACAAAGCTCAGCCTGCACAACAACCAAAAAAAGCTTATTGTCAATGAGCCATTCCAGAAAGTGTTATATTTGAGAGCTAGTACCTCTCAAGAGGGCTCTTTTCTGAACCTGGCCAAGCCACAAATTCTTCACAGACATTATAAACCCACAGATCATCTTAGTTGTCAGCAAAATGAAGCTGGCATTGCAAGAGAATTGAGATTGAGATTGATTGGGATTTGGAAGATTTTCCCCTGTCAAGAAAGAATGATACTGAAAGGCAGAAAGAAGGAAGATGGGCTTAAGAACTCTGTCCACCTGAAAATCATGGGAGCAGCAATCAAAGGATACTTCTTTGGCATGTCAAAAAAACATTGGGTGGCAAGAGTATCAATGGCTGGTGCTGCTCTTGAGCCGCAGGGCCTCACTTTCATGTGCACTAAGTTCCCGTTTTAACTTTGCTATCTGTGCATGCACCTGGAACCAATAACATCATTTAACATTAAATAACACAAGACCCACCAGGGTTAAAGATTTGCACACCTGACCCAAAGAGAGGGAAAGCTCTACCAGCAGCATCAGAATAAGAAGGTCAAGAAAGCCAATATTCACCCTGGTAGAAATGTCAGACAAGGAAGCCTGCACCACAGCTTTCAATGTTTAGTGGCAGCTGTCACCTTGGACATGATGACAATCACAATGGTCCAGAAATCCTTGAGTAGGACACTTCCAGCTCAACGTACCTCAAAATGGATCAATTTCCATTGCATGTTCTCATCATTATGACAGGGACATACCTAGACTCCTTACTATATACCTGTTGACGAGCAGCAGTCAAAATAGACAACTCCTCAATTTCAGAGTGCTTCAGAAACCATTGACCCAGGGGATGCTCCTTGGTATCCCCTTTCTTCCTCTCTGATGAGTCATCCACTCCAGCAGCTGATGCAACAAAGGATCAATCTATTAGATCACCCATGGCTGACATAAATTGCAGCAATACATCCACAACCACAATGAATATTCCTTAAATGTCAAACAGTCAAAGGACTACTTGGGAGATAAAGAACTTTAGGCCTGGGGTATCCAAAGCACTAAAACCCTGGTTCTTGATTGACATAGACACTACAACAGAGACTATGATGGATAAAGGTCACATAAGTGATGCCCCAACTAATGACCAGATCTATGTGTGCTATGGAAAGAGATTAGAAGGGCAATTAGAAGTGTAGGCAAAATATGGCTTCCCATAATGCCAACACCAATTTGAGAGACAAGGAAGGAAATCACAATGATCACATGGTTTGGAAACAAGGTTCATTGCAACATAGCTCTTGTCTGCAAGAGCAGCATCTAATGTATGATGGCTGACTTCTGCCAGATTCAGGAGAAAATAGGAAGAAGAAGACCTGAAGGAGCAGGAATTGAAGGCAAGCCAGAGAGCACCACTGCAGGATGATTAGAAATGCGTGCATATAATGCCTCAGAAGGCTCAGAAAATACAATCTCATCATAAGACTCCACTACCACTGGCTTCTTTGTTGTCTGAGGTCCTGACTCATCCTCAGGATAGAGCTTCAGGTGATGGAACCTGCATCATTCAGTATTTTTCAAGTTTTCATGATATGTTATGAACAATGACAATCCCACTTGTCTACTAACTATGTAGTTACCAAATACTTAAGGACTGAACTAAAGTTTGTAGGATCCTTCTGAAATGCACAAAGTGGCATAAACAGGTACACTTTTGGAGTCCTTGATGATAAGCTTGAAATTATAAATCCAACTATGACTTTATGTGCCTATAACTGTTGTTCAGATACATCCCTGGAAAACAGAGGCAACAAGAAGCACACATACAGTTCCAGAGGTTTTTCTGTGACATCAGATTGGAAAAAAATGGTGATCCCAATTTCAAATTCACCCCATCCTGCTTCAGAAAGCTCAAATGGGGGGCCTTCAACTGTCCTTGTTGGATTACTGAAGCTTGGATGAAGCTGAAACACCACCCTCTTTATTACCACACCTAGATCCTCATTGTTTGCACCCCGTACATAGACTGTCCACTTATGTGACTTGAATCTGCATTTCAAGATCAATTTCCACATTAACCAAATGTGGTAGCCCATCAAAAAGTATGTCCTACTAGTTCTATATACAAACAATCTGGTGAATTTTGCACATGACTGGACAGAGAATCCACTGCACAGGACTCTGGCAAGTGTAAATTTCTGTCAATACTTCAATCGTGGAAGTTGCCAGAGTTGGGCATCAATAACTATGGCCTAGATCTTCAATAGGCCAGTATGGCTCAATAGGTACTTGTTTCTTACAGTACACTTACCATAAAAATGGGGCATCCCGAGTGGAATAGAAAGTTACTTCAGACATCAATCAAAAGGGAAATGATCAATTTCTTACTCTTCAGCCTTCTTTCCAAGCCAAAAAGAAATTGTCCCATAAGCAATAGGCACTGTGAGTTCCACACCCTTCACCCTCTTCACTGGATTCTGTAGAGGTGGCAAAGTTGAAAGTAAGCTTACAACTAAAAGCTGAAGAAATCCAGCGTATGCAACATGAAAGAACAGATTCAAGCTCAAACCAATAGAGGATAAAAACATAAACAAGGAGTATATATTTGCCAAGTGAAAACATCCTGCCAGGCTCACCTTCACAAGGTAGAATGAGTGACCAAAATGACAATTTTGAAGCAAGTGTGAGAGAAGGAGACCTTTTTCTCATGATCATCAAGCAAGCGTGCAGTCTTGGCACGCTGCAAGCGTTGAATGGCACTCACTTCAGTTTGTTCAATGCCAAACTTCTTGCCCACCACAGCTTGAGGCATCTTTCCCCTCAACGCAACTATCTCATTAATCTGCACTCACTCAATACCAACAAACTTTCAACCTACAACCTTCACTAAAGCATTTGTATCTGCTTTCTTCTGACAGATGAAAAAGAAACAAAGCAAAGAAAATGATCTGCACCAAGAAACTTGCAGGGAAAATACATGACAAAAACTACATAGAATGGCTGGGGGGTTTCCTCAAGCATACAGACCATGGAGGAGAAGGGCAATCTAATGGCTTTTAGCTGCACGATAGGTAATCACCACTATCGTCAATAAGATTCTGAAGGTGAAGGAGTGTTTTGGAGCATGACAAACAGAAAAAACTTCCAGCATGCACAAGGAGGACATTTTTCTTTCTTTCTTCCAAGAAACAGAAAGAAAAGAAAGATTGCTTTGTGATAGAAATTCAGCTCTTAGAATGAGACAAGAAAGGTGGCTGAATTTTTATATCAGTTTATTGTTTGTTTGTTAATAACAATCTCCTGCAAGTGTCTTCACGAGAATCAGAAGGCAAAGATATCAGGCACTTTACGTTCCAACAAACTTTATTAGAGGTTTGCATCCATGATCCACAGTTTCTTCAAATTTGTGCAATTACCAAGTGGAAATGAATAGAGACGGTGCCCTGACAAAACAAATCCTATGAAGAAATGCTGCTAATAAAACTCATAACGGAACAGAGCATCACCAGCAATCACTCTTATCAGCCACAAAACTCAGTCTAAACTCCTCACTATCTCAAAAACAGTTTGCACTCCGATTGACAATTGAAGGGAAAAAACGGGCGGGAGGGGGGAGGGGGGGGGGATAAAACAATCCAAGAAACAAAACAGCAATGCAGAGGAGCATCGACCAAAATCCTTGTCGTACACCGTACATACGAATTCGTAAAATAGTCACACAAGCGCACAACACAACACAAGCGCTAGCCACTTAGAGAGCAAGAAATACAGAAACACAAAACTCGCCTATTATACATTCTCTCTCTCTCTCTCTCATCCCTCACAAAAAGGAAGCGATTACGAAACGGAGGATCTGGAAACAACAGGCGAGAACATAAGGTGAAGAATATGAAGGAAACGGAATCAAGAAGATGATGAAGACGATGATGAGACAAGGAAGCAAAGCAAAGCACCTCTTCAGGGGTTAGGTCAGTGAGACGTCGCTTGCGCTTAGAGGAGGCGGTGGTAACAGCACCAGCCGATCCTGATCCTCCAGCGCCGCCTGCTAAAGAGCTGCTGGCGCCGCTGGTAGTGGTAGAAGATCCTGAAGGGAGCTGCTTCTTATGAGCTTGGTAGGGCGCATGCAAGGAAGACGACGCAGGCGACGACGAGGCCATCGCCGCGGCCCCTTTTTGGTCCCGTGCGCTGCCGGGCTCCTGCTGCGCAGCGGCAAAGTTCTTCATCCCTCTCCCTTTTTCCTTCCTTCCTTTCCTTCCTTCCTTCATTTGTTCGTTCATCTCCCTCCGTCTTGTTACCGGCCGTGACGTCGTAGGGGGCGTCTGAGATCCGTGATTGGCAGTTGCCAGCGATGAAACCCGGTGGATGAAAATGTTAACGTTTCGGGTACGTACGTTGTTGTAAGTCGTAACCTACCCGAGCCTAATTGCGGAAATTTGAGTTTTCTTTCACCTCATCCCTTTTTTACTTTTTTTCGAAGTCCATTTTTCCCTCGCCCCATCCTTCTGTTACTTTTTCCTAGCTTTTTTCTCCTTTCATCTCATCCTTTTGTACTTTTTCTTAAGCCTATTTTTCTTTCACCTCATCCATTTTTTACTTTGTACTAAGCCCTTTTCTAGTTTCACCTCATCCCTTTTTACTTGTTCCTAGCCTTAAAAGAAATTCACCTCATCCTTTTTTTCCTTTTTCCTAAGCCTTTTTAAAACTTTCACCTCATCCTTTTTATTACTTTTACCTTAGTTTTTTGTTTTTTGTTTTTGTTTTTTTACTTTTGGAAAGCTCTACAGCATATCAATTTGGAGGCCATTTCATTAATGTGTCCGCTTCCTATTGGCTTATTATATTGGATGTTTTCTCATCCCATATTTTTTTGCCCTCTTTTCCATTTTACCTCCCATGTTTACCATGGTTACAATTTTCTTACATCTCAAATAATTTAGTAGCATTTCTTTACTGGAATCATTCTTGCACTTCATTGATTTTCAATTGTATATTTAACATTTGATGTAGATTTGTTCCTTTTGCGAGGGTCAAGCATTCAACAAATTAAAAACAACTTTTGGCTCTCTGTACCATTTAGCTCTCTTGTTTAAAAACAATATCTAATTAAGATATATTATGCCCCAAGTTATGAGTAATGGGATTCTTAACTAAAATCATTTTTTATTTTATTCATTTTAAATTATATATATTGCAAGAATTGAGCATTCACAAGATGTTAAATATTAAACAAATTTGAACATGTCTCAAATGTATGAAAGCAAAGCATTGCCATTAAAGAATATGCCCAACATGGGTAATTTGGATTTGCATTGGATTGAAGAAGAAATTGAAAGTCAATACATGACAAGACCTTTAATGGTATTTTGTTTGATCATTGAAAAACAAGTGGTGAAAATTGTGATGAATTGCATATTACTTTTAATATTGTGTTCACTAACACAATTATTGATAATTATGGAGGATTTAACTACTAATGGATGTTCGCACAATAGTTCAAATGATGTTAATGAACATTAGAACAATGTTAATTGCTAATGGAACAATAATCTTCATCAACACAAAAATAAGTGGAAGCAATTTGAAAAATGAGGTATTATTTTATAATACATAAGATTTATATATATATATATATATATATATATATATATGGTGCTTGAACATTATATTTAAATACAATAACCTTAGGCAAATAACGAAATATGTGAATCCAATCAATTTAACTCCATCATTGTCATTTTCCATCATTAAACTATGACCTTTAATACCCTAAGTATTTAGAAAAATTTCAAAAAAAAATTTCAAAATGTTCATTCATTTAGGATTGTGAATTGTAATATTAAATAAAATTAACTAAAAACAAATTGAATGCAAACAAGACATGTAAATTCTTGTGGTTAACATAATAGATAATTCCCAAATGTATGTTGGACTTGGATTAAGCAATGCCTCCTTTGAACTTGAGCCATGATGCACCCTTAGGTTTGTCAATTGATATTAAGAGTTCAAAAATTATCAATTCTTTTGTTTTGCAATGAAATGCAAACTTAGAGCACATTCTTTAGTTCTCACAAATAAAAAGGATGTGGAATTTTCAAGATGGGACTAGAACAAATTCATAAGTTTGAGTTCAAGGTGAAATCAATGTTCACAAACCAAGAAATTAATAGGTAATGCAAATTAAAACCAAAATTATGTACAAACAACAAAAAAACAATTCACATTTGCAAAACACATTATGGCCCAAACTTAAAAGAAATCACCATTATTATCCCTATAATATATTTAATGACTAACAATAGATATTACATTGAAATGACTAAAATTTTAATAACTCCAAAATGCAAGTCTCAAAAATTATGAATTTGGCCAAATTACGAGGCTTTTAAGTTTACAAGTTCATAACTCCTTCATACGAACTTTAATTTAAAAACTTCCAAAAGTAAAGTTGTAATGTTTGAAAAGACCTTTCCAGTGCCATATCACATATTTTATTCAAAGGTCATTTGACCCTTTTGTTGAACATTGATCAATTTTTTTAATTTAATATTATTTCATTGCATAACATCCCAATGAAAAGTGTAAGATCATAGACCCAATAACTCAAAGCAATAAGACTAGGATAATAATTGTTAGGTAAAACTTTCAAAAATCACAAAGGAAAGGGTAATCTTCAATGACTTCCATCTAGGGAAGGTAGTCCTACCTTCTAACATAAAATCAAGATTTTTTTTAAAAAACTAGAATTTTCAATTATCCATGGAAAAGGCAAGAATATATTTACTTCACAACCCCATTTCTTTGTACTTTTGAAACTTGTTGCTAATCGAACAAGCAAACAAGCCAATGCCTTCCACCTTGTTACCTTGTCTATAATGAGTTATTATCATTCACCAAACTACTAGCAAATTGTTCCTATTGTCTTGTAGCAACTACCTTGCTACAAGCTTCCATATTCCATAAAGTAAGTTATAGATGTAATGCAAATAAATAGAATAAATTAATATAAAAATAAAAATATTCTACATCAAACAATAATTACTACTATCATTCTAGAGGGAAAGCAAGGCAATAATAAATAAATGAAAAATGAAACAACATGATACACACAAGTTTTATAATTTCTACACATTTGTCACAAGCATGAGAACTATGAAGATGAGCAATGAAAAGATAACCCTAAATTTAAATCCAAACACAAAACATAAAAACCAAAACAAAACCACAAGAGGCTAAAAACTAAAACATGACATGTGCAAAGTGCAAACAAATATTTATTATGATAACTTGTATAAAGACATAAACACAGAAGGAATAAAACAAAGTTATTGAACAAGACCATACTTTAGATTGATGTTGATCGGATTGAACATAATGGGGGTTCTACTTCTATGTATACCCTTTTGCAAACCTAGCTCAAGAAAACTTCCATGGAGACCCACGGAGGAACCTTTTTGAAAGTTTTTCTAACTATAAGTGAATTGTGAGTTAAATAAAATTGAACAAAAAATGAACTATGAGTTGAGTAAAAATGAATTAATGATGAACTAAGAAAATTGAAAATGAACTAGGAGTTAATTATAAGTTATTTAAGAGTGAACTACAAATTAATTATAAATGGACTATAAGTTAATTATGAATGGACTACAAAGTCATGGATGGAAATCCATGTGAATGAATTCCATTCATCATGTGATTATGTTTGATCATGTTGGTGTTCATGACACCACTTGCATTATTTTTTTTCATCATACAACATTTTTATCTTTGAATCCTACAAAGCTCTCCATATAACACTAATAAAAGGTCCATCTCCAAAAAACAAATTCACAAGAACACACAAGGTCCACATTCCTCCCACCAAAATAGGCTCCTTTATTCTAATCCATTCACAAATCCCTCTTAGTGATTAATAAACACATATCAATCACCCAATTCAATGGGCCAATTAATTTTAATGGTTTCATCCTCAAGATAAACACAATAATATTTTACATTAAAAGATATATATATTACCTTGGAAGTTAAAAGTGCACAAGTAAATTTTAGATGGCCATTAACCAAGAAAGTATAAAAATTCAATATTTCATTTACTTGAAGCCTACTTTGTTTCTTTGGGCAATCCAGAAAGTAAAAAAAATTTTACTTGCATTTTTTAGAAATCTACTTTAAACATGTGATTTTCCAATATCATTGACATAAATTCAAAGAATATGTTCATGTTGATCATTGAATCAAATAATATTTTTAAATTTGATATGTTAAGGCTTGATTTATGGCTATTTTACATTTTTCTTGACAAGGTTCACGAAATGTATACTTGATCTTGCTTTCATCTTAAAAGTGAATTGAACTAATAATTAACTAAGAATGAATTGATAATGAATTAAGAATGTGATGTTGACGATGATGTTGACAATGATATCGGTGATGATGTTGGCAATGTCATTTGTAACAAGTATGGTTTCCTTGCTATATCAACAACCATTACATATTGTGATTTGATTTGTACTCAAAATGAAATGTCAATCATGGGCCTTGTAGTGACGAACAACTTCAAAATGCATTCTTGGTAACAAGGAGTGTCTTGACCTTGAACTTGGAGGAGAATGAAAAGATTCTACAACCAGTGTTGGAGGTTATTTTCAAGAACCTCTTGAAAAATCTACAATCATGTGGACCTTGTAATATATGAAGTTGTTGCACCTTGCCTACCATTGTACTAGTATCCTTGTTGGCATGACTAATTAATGCAAACTTTCAATGCCAATTAACATCCTTAGTTCTAGCACTAGTTAGGCACATCATCAGCCATGTTTATTATTTATTTTTTCACTTGTGTTATGTTGTCAAAGGTTAATGAACATGTGTGGGACTATCTTTAGTGTTGAAATTGCTCCTCATGTTTTTTTGTGTTCAGAATCATTTATCAATTCCAATCATGTTAACCTAAATTCAAGTGTGGAAAAGTTCTTAACACCTAAGTTTAAAGCAATTCAATTACATTATTCCATTTATGATGTGTTACATATACACATGCAAGATGTTTGAGGGAATTAAGTGCCTTTAATTGGTTGTTTGTTAAGGAGTCAGCTTCATTATCATTTTTAAATATCCATGTTTGGTTATTCATCAGGGCTTTTGAGTGTTAATCAATGTCATGACTAAATCTTCCTATTGATTCTAAAAATATTTATGTTTTGTTGGATCAAAAGTTTTCACCTTCAATTGACATGATATCTTGCAAAATAAATTGAAAGATTAGAGTATCATTTGTTGGATGTTCGATGCAACATGTAATACATTATTGTGGTTTCTATGTGTTCAAGCTTCATGATTTGAGTCCAAGTTTTTGTGTTGTCCTTCGAGGTCAAAAAGAGGAATTGTAAGGATTATTCATTTAGGATCTTTCACAATGGTGGGAAAAATAATCAAAGGAACTAACTGAACATCAAAGTAAATGTTGTTATCTTTCTTCCAACTATGGCTCATTACTAGTAATGATCCAAACAATTAATAATTCCAATGCATGTTGTGATGGAACTTCTTCAAGTCTAGGAATGATTGGCAAATGGGTTTGCAGAACTTTATGGCTACAAACAAGCAATTTGATGAACCTTCTATTCTTTTGAAAAGAAGATCTTCAAAGTGTTTATACAAGTTTTAAAACTTTCCTTATGTGTGAACCATGCATTGCTTCCAATTGCTAATTATTGTGAATCTAAAGCATGGAATACAATGGAGCAGATGTATATGTGCATGGGCATTAAACACCCTCAAATTTGGACATTTTTTTTCAACATGCAAATGGGTACCCACTTAAGGTACTTGAAAAGGTAACTGAAAACTACAAATGAAAAGGTTTAACATCAAGAAAACTAATCGTGCAAAACATCATATCAGTATCCCAATAGCCTTTCATCCTTGTTTGATTACATTGTTATTTTGTTTGACTATTTTTGGCTTGAATTGATTTTTTAAAATATGGTTGCTTTCCACCAATTTAAGGAATAAATGTGTAGTAAGGTTTGGTAGGGGTTGTGCAAATTTTAGATGACCAAATGATATTGGTAGACACGGACCATAATTTTTTTAATGTTTTGTTTAGGGTTTTCAAAAAGAATAATCCATCACATGTAAATTTTTTTTTTATGTGCAGGGTAGTTGCACACTAGATAGTCCATTTTTTGGTGTTGTGAAGGTACATTAGAAGAAACTAGAAAAAAAAGACTACCATTTGCAATTATATTCTAGTTGTAAAAAATATTTGTTACTAAAAATTATTTAGTTGGATTAAACAAGTTGCATAAGACACTAGTTGCAAGTGTAGATGAAATCAATGGTCAAAAAATATTTCACCATTTGTATATTATTATATGCAATCTATATAATAACATAAAAATTAGCAACTTACATAATGGCACGTGGCAAATGAAAAAAGTTTGAAAAAAAATTGTTTAAATAATAGATAATGGATCTTCATCATCTAATTTAAATGGTTTTAGATTGTGACGCATGGCATAATACCAATATGCCATGTGGCATTTTTGGATTCTGGTCAAAATGAATTAAAAATCAAATTTTAGGTAGGTAGGAAAATATTTAATTTTTTTATAGGTTTAACCTTTGGGGTTAAATTTTTTATAAGGTTAAGCTCTTTGATTGGCTCATCCCAATTGACATGTTTTTTATATGTGCAAGTATAGGACAAAGCCTCCTCCTTATATAGTTTTCAAGGTTGAAATGGAGAACAAAACATATGGGATAAAAATTGAAGTTACAACTTAATTGCAAATTGGGTTGTAACTTTTTAAAAAATTTATTTCATATATTTTGTCCTCCTTTTTAGTTTTGTAAGTTATATAACTAAGTAAATAAATAAATAATTAACTTATTCATTATAATTTATTAAATAACACTTCATAATTTAAATATTAATTAAATATAATTAAACATTACACCAAAATGCATCATAATTCACTTGGGTTTCATTAAATTTTGAGTGAATTTGAAATTTTTTACCATGGTGAAATTGGTCCACTAGTACTTAATGAAATAAAAATTTACCAAACAATTTCATTTGTTAATTAATTAATTAGGTATCATGGAAATCGATGAAATTTAAATTATTTAATAATTTCATATTATTAATAATTTAATGTTTTTCAGACTATGAATTATTGACACATGTCATTATGTATGCTAGGTTTAAAACCTAACCTAAGTACATAGACCATGTAATAAACTTAAGAAGGCACCTATTTTAAAGAAATACATAGAAAAATATTCGATCAACTTACCATTGTTGATCACAAACACACCATTTGTGATGTTTAATTTCTTAACCTTTAGGAAGCAAACACCCCTACCATCAAAACATCACATTTATTGTGATAATGTGTTACATTGCATTCTATTTATCAAATACTTCATTTTAAACATTACGAAAACATAAACTTTGAAAATTCATATCGTATTGAGATTTTGTCCAAATGAAATGATTAAAGTTTTATTTTATTTTTTCAATAATTTACATAATGACATTTAATTCCTTTTGAAAATGTAAAAGCATTTGAACAAATTATTTTTTGAATATCATTATTCAATAACATTTCAATGACCATTTTTTTGAAAAAAAAAAAGTTTAATAAATGGATAAGATTTTTGCTAATATATTAACACTACTTATGTTAGGCTATTATAGGGCTACTTTTCATTGTTCTAAAATATTTCATTTTGCATTATTTATGGCTATTTATGGTTATTTTCTAGATTTTTTGGTTATTTTTAGTTTTTTCACCTTAAATTACTTTCGGTTATTGTATGTTATTTTTGATTATTTTATATTACTTTTGGCTATTTCAAGTTATTTCACCTTAAGCTATTTTCAAGTATTATAAAAAAAAATTTGGTTATTCTATGTTTTTTTGGTTATTGTAGGTTACTTCATTTTAGGTTATTTGCGGCTATTATAAGTTATTTTTGGTTATTTTAAGTTATTTTATCTTAAGTTACTTCCGATTGTGTGAGGTTATTATTGATTTTTTTAATTATTGAAGGTTATTTCACCTTATGCTATTATTAGTTATTATTGGTTATATTAACATAGGTTATTTGGGGTTATTATATTGGTGGTTATTAATGGATATTTTATTGTTGCTATTTTATTAACAGCTATTGGTGGCTTATCTATTAATGGCTATTGTTGGTTATTTTATTATAGGCCATTGGTGATTATCTTAATAGTGGTTATTGATGGCTATTTTATTGGTGGTTACGAATGGTTATTTCGTTAATGACTAATGGTGACTATTGGTAGTTATTTTATTATAAATTATTGTTTGATATTTTAAGTTATATTATCATAGTCTATTAGTACTTATTTTATTTTAGGTTGTTTTAATTAATTTCTCATATGCTATTATTGGCTATATTGGGTTATTTTACCTTAAGTCATTATATTTTATTTTAAATTATTTTAAATTATTTTAAATTGTTATACTTATGAAATAACTTATAATAACGTAAAGTACAATGACTTTGAATAAATTAAAGTATAATTTGAAATAACATATGTTAATTTAAAATAAAATAACCCAAGGTATAGCCTAAGGTTAATTAAATAATTTAATTAAAAATTATTTAAAATAAAAAGCCTATAAGAAGTTAGCTAGGATACCTTAAGGTATAATAATTTATAATAGCTTGTAATAACTTATAATAACTTAAGGTATAAGTTAGAATAATTAAAGTAACCTAAAATAATATAAGGTATATCATAAAGTAGCATAGGGTATTTAAAACAACAACATAAAAAAAACATATTTATCACATTAAATTATACTATTGAATTATGTTAATTAACAGTGAAACACAATGTTTACATAGTGATATTATATTGAAATAATTTTAATGATGGTGAAATCACTAAAATGTAGTGAACTTATTTCACTTTTAAAGTTCCATAATGATTTAATTTAATGAATTACACCCCATTTTTGTACTAATGAAATTATAAATTATAAAATTTAGTTTTTGGGGGTACCTTTCAATTTGGTATAATATGTGTTGGGATATGATTGGAAATTATAGATTGGATTCGTTTAATTAATATATACATTTGTAAAATCAAATTTGAAAATAAAATGTCATCATTTCATTACAAGGTGCATTTTTAAAACAACATAACATCTTTTGTCATAATCCATAAAAATATTTATGGACTTTTATTACATAATAAACATGTGTGAAGTGTTGATTTTTTTCCCTTGGTATGATTGTGAGGCTATTGTAATGCTAAAATAAAGGCTTATTCGATTATTCAAAAAATATAATTGATTAACTTTGGTAGATACCCATTTTATTAAATTGTGAGCAAATTAAAAATGTGTACTCATCTTGGAATGATATTTACTTCCTTTCAAACCAAAGTTAGCATCCAATGAAATAATAGGGCAATTAATATTTAATATTGGCTACTAAGCCCTGAAGGATAATATTTAATTGTAAATTATTTTTATTTTTATTGCATCATAAATTTCCAAAAATAAATAAATCATTACACATTTTATTACCAAATTAATCAAAGTATTATGGTAGTAATAGGTAGTAGGTCTAATTTTTTCCATGCATTTTGGTAAAGAAAAAAAATTCAAAATCATGGAAAATTTCCCATGGGACATGCATTTGATGGTGGTATCATATTCAATTTGGAACTGCATCTAAAAGAATTAAAACCAAGCAAGTTATTCGCCCTATTTGCCAATTGTGGGCATCCCAAAATTTTATAGGGATGGGTATTGCATGGGGTGTTTACATTTTTCAAAGCTTCAATGGTTCAACAAAATTCATCCCATAACCCTTGCCCAAAGTTGAATAACCTATATAGCTGGGATTTTTTGTGATATGATTAGGATGAGCATCCAAATTAAATAATATAACTAAATTGGTGTTTTGTTAATTTACAAATGGACCCATACTCATATTCACTTTGTTTTTAGTCCCATTACATTTCCTACATGTTTTCCTAAGTCTTACATCATGTATGCTTGTTGCTCTTGTGAATGGGCAATTCGAAGCAACTTGTGTAAACACCAAATTGCAATCATTTTGCTCACAACTAACATTTCAAATCCATTCTTTTATAGTTTTGTGGGAGATATTTTGGTTCCCAAAAGGAAGGTTTAGATGTTTTATTTACCACACCTTCTATGGATGATTTGATATTGGCCTTCAATGATGATGGCAATGATGATGATGATAAGGATGGTAAGGTACAACTGCATGTTGATGTGGACGGACATTCACAATTTCTTGATGAAAATATACCAAGTGAGGATGACCCTTTGACAGTTGAAGCAACCATGAACAAGTTCATTTTAAATCATTAATTCCATGGCATAACAATGCCAATTGGGTGGACAAATTCTTTGTGACCACATGACAACTATACTTCCTCAAATGTATGTGGGTCATCCATGCATTATAGTTGACTAAATCTATGGATACCCTTCATCCAACATTTGTATTTGAAAAGATGAATGATAGCCTTCCTAACATTGAAAAATGCATGAAGGATTGGTATGAAAAATACACCTCCAAAAAACATTAAAGCTTAAAATGATCCAAGTACCATTTTTGTTATATTGGCAAAAGCCATAGCTGGAAATCCATATACAAGTATGAACTTGTGTTGTTTTAATGGTCAATACTTATGTTTGTAAAATAGGTGTGGTATATTGCTTAAATTTTTTTCCAATTTGAATTGCGTAATGTTGATGTGTTTATTTTCGAATACATCTATGGCATGAATTGGTGAACTTTTTTGAAAGAAATATCAAAAACTAGGTTTTTTATATACTTGGATTGTAAATCTAACAATACCGGGGAGTAGATAATTTGAAGCCACCATTATTATGGTGTTTTTTGGGGTGTTTCAAATAGTGCATACTTTTGGGCCACAAAGGCTCTAAGAGGTTACATAATATGGGGTCAAATAGGTAATTAGGTTTATGTATCTACTTAGCCAATAGCAACCTAAACCTAAGTTCTAAATACTTAGACACCTAGATGATATCAAAGTTATCTAGGTGGGTTATGTCATTTTCAAAATTCAATATCAATCAGTTGTCATGATTGGCCTATTATCCAAGGCCACACATTTGATTCTTCAAATAATTCATATATCCATGTGCCAAAATGCACTTTCAAATCCTATGTCTTGATCATTCCATTTCACACATTCTTGGTTAATGGGCAATACCTACGCTAAAAATCTATGACATAACAAATCTTAAAAATTTGGTGTTTTCATCAATCCTAAATTGAAATAGGTTGTTTACATGAATGAATTTGAAGTTTGCAAGTTCATTAATTACAATATTTATGTTGGGATTCATGTCACCCTTGTAATACTTCTGATGGGGGATGTTTAATATTCAAACATGTTACAAAACATACTTTCACACAAGATGATTACAATCTTTTAAAAACATGTAGTTTTATCAAAATAAAATATTAACCTTTTTAGTCCTCCATGGGATACAACTACTTGCATTGTACCTTGTAATGAATTAGAAGATGTAATCAACAAATATATAATCCATCAAAATTCATATCCTAGTTAATGTGAAAAGATCCAATATAAACAAAAATGTTTATGACACATTCACATCAATGGCAACATTTGGATATTATACTACTTGATCCACATGCACCTCAATACAAATGTGTAATTTTTGATTCCAACAAACCATCTAACAAAATTTTAAATGATGACATGTATGAAAAAATCCAAAAAAATCTTCCATCTTGTCTATTAACATATATTTATGCCTATATAATGCAACAACATGATACATCTTTATGTGGACTTTATGTAATTGTGTATGTACTTGACATTGCATTTAAATCCAATCAAAATCTTCAAGCTATATTATCACACTAATGAAAAACCATACCAATTAATTTTTTCAAGCCATCTTTTTATACCATACCCAAAATAATAAATTTATGTAAAGTAAAATAATTAAATGATTAAAATATTGCCTCCCAACACCTTCTAAATATTGCCTTTACACCTTTCCGTATTGAAACAAAACCTCAATCCTAAAATCTCCCAAACCATAGGGCAAAAATATAAACATACAAATCATTGGATTTGGGGATATCTTAGACATTTCAAAATCTACCATCAAATATTGAAATTATTGTGAAAACAATTGATTAATTTTTGGATGGAATTCATTAAAACATAGTTGAAAATGTTAATTCAAATTAATATCATTATTAAAAAATTGATTTAATGTTCTATTTACCCTAATTTATATTAATTCAATTAATTTAAACTAAATTTATGTTAATGGAACTAGTTTATATTTAGTTTAATTTATGTTAAATTATCTAGTTTAATCAAGTTTTGACTATTTTAATTTAATTTAATTACTTTAATGAATTCTAACTTAATATAACAAGGTTTAATCAAATTTAGCATAATGTAAACAAGTTTAACTTATTTTAATTATATATACATACATATATATATATATATATGTTTGTTAAAGATTGTTCTCCATCTATAATTAAATCAATATACACAATTTTCACTTTTCGAAATTAACTAAAAAAATCATCAACACTAGTAGTGCGTAACATAATAAAACACTAATTATGCAATACTTATGTTGTGATTCAATTAATACCTTTGTTATAACTTGTAATACCTATGATGGGGGCATGTGGGAAATGTGCAATATTTATGTTAGGGTTCCATGATTGCAACATGTTGATTCAACATAATCACAATATACATTCCAAAATATTGTTGATTATGTAATATTTATGTTGTGATTCACACTAATAATAATCTTCAAGTATATGATTAAGTTTATGACTAGTATTACAATCATAAAGGACAAAAATGACCAATAGCTTTAAAGCCATTATGTAGAAATCGTTTAGGACAATAGATACTTAGGACATTATGTGGAACAATGATGTGACAAATATCATCCATTAGTCATAAAACATATATGTGAAGTCATTAATGATTGTTTAATTTTTTTTATTATTACAATTTGGACCCAAAAACTGGGGAGACTTTATTTATTTATTTATAATATTTAGTATTATATATTTATATTATATATACTAAAATAATAAGATGTATTTTTATTTAAATTATTTTAAATTTCAGGGTTTTCCATTCTATCAATTGTTGACACATGTCACCACCTAAACTAGGTTTAAAATAAGATAAATAGGCCACCTAATCTACTTACTTATGTTCGACTAAGTAACCACCTAACTTAAGTAGTTTAGATAGCTATCAAATATTCAATCAATGTTCCAATGTTAACCACGACACATGTCATTTGTGAAGTTTGATCCTTGGACCCCAAGGATGAAGTTCAACTCTTTTACCACCAAGCCACCCCACTTGTTGTGTAAATTACCTAATGTTTATTCTATTTAGACCATACTTCATTTAAACATTACACAAAATTTCAAATATAGTAAATCATATCTTATTGATAATTTGTCCAAATGAAAAAAATGAAAACTTATTCATAAATTTCCTTCAATAATGTACACATCTATATAATTTATTTTAAAATGTAAATTAGTTCAAAAAAAAATTATTTGAATTTTGTTATTGAATAACATTTCAATGACCATAATTTGGAAAAATTAAATTCAAACACATTATTTGTAAATGAAAAAACCTTTATGGTTAACACATGAATAAATAAAATAGAAATTTGATATCTTAAACCTTCATTTGGTTTATGAATTTATATTACGATTTGTTTTTCCAATATATCATAATTTATTAATAACTTTTAATTTACAAATATGAATCCATTTAAGTTATCCTCATAAAATATTAATTAATGGATCATAAATCAAATATATATAATTCATATTAAATATGAGGTATAATTCAATCTAAATAGTTTAATTTAATTTGAATAATATAAATTAATATTAAAATATTAAATAATTTTCTGAAATTATCATTTTTTATTCATTTTTACACATGTAAAATAAATTTATTTAATTTTATGCATATATTATATAATTTTTCACTTAAATTTATGATAAAATTTGAATGTACAAATAAATTATATATTTCCCACATCTTACACTTCAATTTATTTTGAAATTGAGATATCAAAAATTATTTATAATATGTCATACTTCTACCATTCAAATTTATTTCAATGTATAATATTAAATTTAATCACATTGAATATTTAAAATGGATTATATATCAAATATATTTAAGAAAATTGGAATAAATGATTTTATACTACTTATTTGTATAATATTAATCAAAATAAGTTTCTTACATGTTGTAGTTTATTATGTCCATTTGTACTCATATTAAATTATTGATATTCATTTTTGAATCATTGTAAAATAATTGTATGACCACCTAAAGTACCACATCATTTATAATTAGTGATTTTATAGTTATACAAGGTGCCACACTGTCCATGTAAAGTAAAATTTTAATCATATATAAGTCTTTTTATAAGTTTCCAAAGTTCATAAAATATAATGGGACCCATTTTCCAATGATGGAAGATATTAATTAATTAATTAATTAATTAATTAATGTAAAAAACGCCACAACATTGTGACAATATTTTCCACATCATTTGAAGTAGTCAAAATTTAATTATAAATTAGATCCCCATATTTCATTATTTGGAAAAATGACAACTAAATAATCCATGTTGATGTTTTATTTTTTAATACACATTCAAAAACCATAACATGTGAAATATGGTGAATGGGAAATGGATGAAATATGTTGATTTTGCAATTTTTCATCCATTAGTCATATAAATGATTAATCTATTATTCATACTTATTCCACATGGATAATGAAGTTGTAATATATGACTGTGGTCATTGATAAAATCATTCAGGGTAGCTAATCATTGTTTCTTTGGTTACAAAAGATAGAATTTTTATTAGTGAATTAACCCTTATTTAATTTGTAATCCCTATGATTTGGGTATGTAATAAATATACAATACCTATGTTAGGGGTTCAACGATTGCAACATGTTGATTTACAACATTCATTATACAATACATTTGTTCACCATATTATTCCGACTTAGCAATGTTGTACCAATGATCACATATATGAACATTCATTTCCACACAAATACATGATGTGGAAATACATGAGTGCATGTGGGGTGAATTACATCTTTATTGTTCATTTGTTACTCTTTTTGGATGGCCCTTGCAACTTTTTCACACCACCTTCCTCTTCCCTATTGGCTTCTCCTTATCTTTCTCCTTGGTTATTTTTTTGACCTTTTATTTACCTTTAGCTTTGCCCATCTTTTTAAACTTTTCTTTACCCTTTGCCTTGGCCACCACTGAGGTGTTCTCCTTGGCCTTGCCCACCTTCCTTGGTGCGACTTGTGAACTACGAAGGGATCTTCTTTTTTTGTTATCAAATCTTATTCGCTTTTCCACCACTTCCTTTTCTTGATCATCATCACCTTCCTCATTTTCCTCACCCTCCTCAAAATTAACATTTAAATACCCACCCATAAATCTCCAAATAACTTCCAATGGCCAAGCTTTATAGTGTCTCCATGTGATCATATCAACCTCCCCTTTCTTCATTTCAATAAATGCTTCGATGTATGCCTTCTTGTAATTTTCCTCCCCATCCGACCCCGTAATCCTACAATGGACATGTCGAAAAAATCAAGGGATCCTCCAAAATTAGTGCCAATGGAGGTAAGCTAAGGTTGGGAATTTTCTTGTTCCATTTGAATAAGAAATCCCACTTGATGATTGCCCTCCTTCTCCATTCATTTGACATTTTGGACACATTCTTCCTTGTTTGAAGATGCGTGGTGTTCTGAACCCATTGGTTCATCTTGGCATGCTCTTATTTATGTGGGCCATTTAGATTATAGACGAATTCCCCCCCTTTTCCCTTTGGAGCCAAATTTTATGAATGTCCTTGAGATGGCAATGCAAGATAATTTATTGTTTCTATGGACTTAGAATACATAAAAAACATTCCCACTATTTACCAACCTCATGCCTTTTCTTCCAATGGGGTGAAATCACAATCAAAGGAGCTAGGGGGACAAAACTTGTAACTAGAAGTCAAAAGGATTACTTTGGAAAAGGACTACAAGTTTTTTTTCCCAAAAAACATTTTTACTTGCAAATGAATTTTTGAATGAATTTTTTTATAACTTTTTGTAAAAAATATTTAAATGATCCCCAATGCATCATTTTTTTTTAGTAATTATTGAATAAATATGAATTTAAAAAAATGTGCAGATTCCTTACAGATTCAATGTTTCATCTTGAAAAATAAAATTTAAGTCACCACTAAAAATTAAATTTTCACATTCTTTGGCTTTATTATATTTTAAGCTATAATTTTTCTTCATACATCATGTACATTATAACCCATTTATACGTGGTAAAAGACTCTTGAAGTTCTAAAATTTTAAAGCAACTTTGAAATATTCTTTGAATTTTTAAAGTTATAGAATTCCACATTTTAAAAAGTATGAGTGTTTTTTTAATGTGGTTAATATGCTTTTGTCATCTATATTTTTTTCAATGAATTTTTTTTATTATATGATTCCTTTTGATAGTCTTTTGCAAAATTGACTCTATCTAATGTAATAGGTGTACATTTTCAAACATCTTAAATTAAAACCAAAACTTTAAATTTGATCAAATTAATTTTTATTTTAAATTCCTTGACATTCATATGAGGGGAAAATGACTAACTTGCCATGAATACTATGGTTTTAGATGGTATTAAATAAATAAATGTTTGATTTTGATTGAATATATCTAACGTCTAACGACCTTTTTGGTTCCTAGTTACATGTTTTGACCTTAAGGGCACGAAGGTAAAAATCCTTTTCCAAGGACTACACATGACATTGGTAATTGCGTTGGTTTATAACTTAAAATTATGTATTTCAAATACCCCATTTAGCATTGCATTTTAGATATAAATACATTTTTACTACAATTTGATTTTATATCATGTATATTATGCATTCATGCCCTCTATCACATATATATGAACAACTTTTGTTAAAGCCATACTTTCAAAATCCAAATGTGCTCAAATGGATTATAAAAACAATTTTCATTAATTCAAGTCCTTTTGCCCTTCTGATCATCAATGTTAAAATCCTCTCCAATTTTCAAAAGGAATGGTGCACACTTGGTAGAAAAAAAGGATGTTTGAAAAAAACAAAGATTGTTCATTCTTGAGGTTTCAATGCTTTGAACATGCAAAAACAATTTTGATTTGTGTTAAGTGTTGAGAATGTAAACTTTGCAATTAATGGAAAATATTTCCAAAAACATTATGACAATCCAAACCATTATGCTTCCCTTGCGATCTTTCAAACATACAAAAATGCAATTTTAAGGAATGTCCACTCACTTAGGTGGCTCCTTTGATTGTGATTTTACCCAATGATTACCCTCTTTGGCTACAAAATAATTGAACATTACAAGAAAACAAATTTTTAAAAAAAAAATTACAACCAACATAGGTATTGCAATGAACATGAAAATTATGTAACAAAATGAATACCCATGACATAAGTAACAAATTTGCAACTATGGAATTTTGACATATATGTTTGCTCCTAACATGGGTATTACACTAATGATCTCAAAAAATTAAAATGCATCATAAGTATTATACCATATTAGGTGCACCAAAACCTTAAAACCCTAAACCTAATACCCATTGCATGAAATTAGTCAAAGGTTTAAAGCACAAAAGATAAATATTGCACCAAAATTGTAAACCCCTAAACCTTAAACTTATGTTTCATGTAATACTCTAAACCCTTAAACCCAATACCCATTTTTTTGTTTCAAGGTTGGAAAACACTAAACACAATTTCATGCAATATGACATAAGTATTGCAAAAAATTGGGTTTAGGGTTTTGAGCACAAAACATAAACATTGCACTAAAATCTTAAACCCAATACCTATGATCCAAATATTTCAAGGTTTTGAAACCATAAACCTAAATTCTTATAATAGGTATTCAACAACAAACATAGATATTGCAATAATTTGGGTTTAAAGTTTTAAGCATGAAAGAAAAATATTTCACAAAAACCCTAAAACCATAAATTGTAAACCATTGTTTCATGCAATACTTTAAACTTTGAAACCCAATACCTATGTTTCAAATATTTCGATGGTTGATAAACTCTAAACTCAATTTCGTACTATATTTACTCAACATTTGTATTGCACAATATTGGGTTTAGGGTTTTGGGCATGAAACATATATTACAAGGAAGGTGTGGTACACAATTTTATGAAAATCTATAATCATTGGTATTGTCATGTCAACCATATAAGTGCACACAAATATTACAAATAAATATTTTAAAAATATATTATTTCCCATCAAATCAATGATGAAGTCAAGTATGGCTTCATGTTGAACATTTGTAGATTTTTCCATTGTCACAAATTCTATTAGTTCAAACAATAATGCTTGTGCCAATTGAACACTTCCCTCTTTCATAATTTTTTTCATCACTAACAAGGGAAACTTCCTTTGCAATGTTGCCCATTGAATCTCCAATAATTAATTTCAAACACATCAAATTATTTGCAATGTTAAAAAACATAATGGCATTCTAGAAATTCAACAATGGGTTTAAGATTTAAGGTTTAAAAAAAATAAAAATGTATAAAGATAAAGTTTGCATAAACTCTTCCTCATGTCCTTGCACAAACATTAAACTTGAAACTAAAGAAAAAGAAAACCAAGAAGAAAACTGAAAAAATCGTCCTCAACTTTACAAACAAAATGAGAGAATTTTTTTTAATTATGAAAGAGAATTATGGGAAATCAGGAGGGTAGCTCACCCCCTTCTTCCTGTTGTGAGTGAAAAAGAACCCACGATGGGGGGCATTGTGCCCCCATCTCCGTGCTGTTACAAACAAAAATAAAATGAAGGGCATTGTAGCCCTTGTCTCCTACTACTACTACAAACGAAAAAACAATCTCCACCGGACCCACATTCCCACACATATTAATGGATTCACACATTTAATAAAACTAGTGGGTGCCCGTGGCCAAAGGCCACTGTGAAGTCCCCTGTGGGTGCCCATGACCTTCGGCCGCCAGTGTGAAGTTTTAGAAGTTTTATTTTTCCTTATCTTTTACTCTTTATTTGGCCCCTGCCCTGCCCGCCTTGCCCTGCCCCCTGCCCCGACCTGCCCGGAA
>Ga0209208_10001345_pt1 | contig 34346 bp, 22 predicted proteins | sample S1TSphfallax_3_FD_187694 | JGI IMG/M metagenome (GOLD analysis project Ga0209208, IMG submission 187694) | Host-associated microbial communities from peat moss isolated from Minnesota, USA - S1T2_Fd - Sphagnum fallax MG (SPAdes) (version 2) | ecosystem: Host-associated > Plants > Peat moss >...
TTTTTTTGTTCTTTTTTTTTTTTTTTTTTTTTTCATTTCTCTGCTGTGAATGGGATATCGACTGATGTGTGGCGATAGCCGTGGAATCGGGAATTGTATGCCTTGATGCTATGTGATGGGATGCAAGATGTAATAGAGCTTGTGGATTGAGAAAAAGGAAATGGTGATCAGTGTCCAGATTGATGCAAATTGGAGAAGGACAGAAAGGCGATTCTTGTGCAGAAATCTGATGAATTTCAGATTGTCTAGTCTCTGCCGGAGGAGCCAGGATTTTGGGGCCTGAATGCTGTTTGCTAGAAATGAGCGGAGAGGTTCTCCTCATGTCTAAGTAGTAGACTCTTCTTGCTGCCTGGGTTTTGCTTGCAAGTCCCCATGGCATAGATGTTTGTGACATTTCGAGCTAATTTGGAGGATTGCAGTTGGTGGACCCCGTTGATAGAACAGCAGACAGAGATGCCAGTCTTGTGAAGGAGCTTGGACTAAAGCTTCTGTACGTCATGAACACTCATGTTCATGCTGATCATATAACCGGCACAGGACTTCTCAAGGTGTGTAGTAAGCATTTGCTCCCATCCTTGCCTCATGCTATGGAATGAATGCAGGTAGCTCATGGGTATATCTGTGTCAACAACAGACAGCATCCTGTTCTGGATTCTTGCAACTCATTGTCAGCTATCCAGCATTCACAGACAAAACTAGGTGTAGTTATTGTGTTTCCTCCATAACATGAGCTTGCAAGACTGAAAGAGAGGAGCAATGGTTCCCATCTTGCTAAAGCCCTAACAGTGTCTGGGTGTAGTTTCTGTGACAATTGCTCACAAAGCATTGCTTTTGTGAACATATTTCTACATATAATTTGGAAATTCTTGTACAAAGTACAAACCCTTGGTCCATTACTGGAAGGAGTCCTGTGATGATTGGTTACCACTGTTCTCTCACCTTCACAAATTCCTTATGCTCTGGCCAAACTGGTTGCAAGGTCTATGTCACAAGGCTATGTCAAGCATGGTCTTTTAAGGGCAAAATATCTCTGCCAGCACTGTTGCCCTGACTGACAGACTATCACAAGCAAAGCTGTAATGATCAGAGTGTTTGCTTTTTCTGGGCCTAGAAGTAGTTAGCACATGGAGGACTTGATTATGAATGCACAAGTGCAACTGTTTGAACAGAGAGAGGAAGGTGGTATTTACATGTTGAGAATTAGCAGAGATAATTACTCAGTGCTGGCTATGATGAGATGGTGCAGACTAAGGTGCCAGGGGTGAAATCAATAATCTCGAAGGCAAGTGGTGCCCGGGCAGATGTACTGGTTGATCCTGGTGAAAAAATCTTCATCGGCAACTTGTTTCTAGAGGTTGGAGAAGAATCTTCCCCCTTGTAAAGTGAGAGTTTGACAAGGTTTTATTTCTATTGATGTTTCAGGGTTATAGCATCACTGATGCTTACTCTCTTTCTTGTAATGTGCTGCTAAATGAGGGATCATGAAACAGGTGAGACCAACACCTGGGCACACAAAGGGTTGTGTGACATATGTGACTGGTGAAGGTCTGGAGCAACCACATCCTCGCATGGCATTCACAGGCGATGCCCTTCTCATTCGTGGCTGCGGACGCACTGACTTCCAAGTACAAAGATGTTTCTGAGTGCTTTACTGCTAGTTGTGCAAGTTTCTTATTAGTTTTTCATGGCCTCCATGAAATGATTGGGCATCCTACTGATTGTCTTTGTGTTTACCATGTCATCCTATTGACTCTCCTTGGCAGTACCACAATTTAGAGATGAACTTTGTTTTGAGTGATACAAATCTCTAATGCTTTTTTAAAGTACTGCCCAATGCTCATACAGCAATACTAATAGGATGGATCCATGCAATTATGTGTTTATATATTTACTTATTTGTAGATGCTGTATGTTGGACTTTGGATTCATAGTGAAAGGTCCTAAAATGCCCAAGTTTCAGAAATGTCTTCTATGAGAACACTAGCTATTGATGACTTAGCAGCTGCTTCAGTAACCTCTTGGAATTACCCTGCTGAGAAGTATGGTGTATGTGTCAGGGAGGGGATGCAGCACAGTTATACAACTCAGTACATTCACAGGTACTTATGCAGCTTCTACTAGTTCCCAGTTCCCCACCTGTCAGCTATATCCTGCAATTTGGGTAGTTTTACATATCTGCTGTGTATTGTAACAAGCTCGTCCAGTTTTTCTGTGGTTTGATGCAATACAAACCTTCAAATTGGGCAAGCAAAAAAAATCTATATCCAAACTGGCTCAAGAGATACTATCAGAATATGTCCACTCAACCAACAGAGCAGGAACCTTTGGTCTTTCACTGAAACCATCAACAGGGAAATGGCTGACTTGGAGGTAAATGTATCATTAATGAATTCCAGATATGTGAGAGGCAACTTGCATGTTCTGCATGTGTGAAGTTGGGCCCAATTTCTTTGGGTAAAATGCATGAAATTCTTGTTAGAGTTATGTTTGTGGTCCCTGCAGATTTTTACACTTCCATTGGACACTTTGCTGTACCCAGCACATGACTACAGAGGCCAAACTGTGAGTATCCTATTCAGATTATCTGAGCAATTCTTGCACATCAGCAGATTGTTGGTCTGTCAAGTTGCAAAGAATTATTCTTAATTTGGCTAACTTAGTTTATGTTTTCTTAATCCAGAACTTGGGAACTTTATGTACCAGGTGTTGTGTTGTGAAGCTTATGAATGGTTGCTGTGAGATTGCACTTTCTGGAATGATGGACTTTCTTGGAAAAGTATTGAGATAGGTGAATTTGCAACAGGTCACAACAGTAGGTGAAGAGCTCCAGTACAACCCACGACTGACCAAAGATGAAGTAAACATCAATAGCCTCTATCCTACAACATTTTCATGGCAAGTGAAAAAGGGAGGGCTGTGCAATTGTATATCCTTGTTTACTTTGATACTTCCAACTTCTTTTGCTAACATGTTTCTTTGTGCCATGATGCAGGAATCTTTCAAGGCCATCATGGCAAGTAAGTGTCTTCCCCTTCTGCTTGCTTTGACAGAAATATCATTGGACAAAAAATTTAATCCTCTGAAGAGACTTCAATTTTCCACCTTATTATTGTAGTTCCTGCACTCATCAGATCCTGTAATTGAAGTTAGCAAATTTTCTGACATTTGAAACCTATCTGACTGTTCCCCACATTTGCTATTATGACAGGAGTGTAAGTGTAGTAACAGTTGCAGTATGATTGCCATTGAAAAACATGCAAGAAGGGAGTGGCTGTAGGTGGGGAGTCTGGATGGTTCTTTGTGGTTTGCATTTCTGAATGACTTGTTGGATGAACCAGATTTGGGACTGCCATATCCCAAGATGATAGATGCAGCTGTGCCTGCCAACATGGTGTGTGGCCTCCATGAAGTTCTCCAAAGCTCAAGGGTTTGAAAATTATTCACTTGAGGTTTGAAAATCAATCACCTTGATTTTCACCCATTTGCTTCTGTCACCCACTGAGCAGAGCTCAAAGTGTGATCTATCATTATCAGATCATCTGTGGGTTGCCTACTAGGTCTCCATTCTGCCTCATTTGTGCTCGGTGGAGTCTACTCCTTTAGATTGTATATTTGAGTACTATGTTATACATGGCTATTGCAAAGACATTAATGAACATTCTGCTTTAATTTTATCCTTTGTATTCTTCTGGATTAACCCATGTGGAAGTTGGGAAATCAGTCAGTATGCAGTCTCCATGTAAGCCATCTTATTTATCCCTCTGATCGGAAAGCACTTGGAGAAATTTCCTAGTGTATTTGGAGAGCACCTTATATTCACAAATACCCTGCCTAGAAAAGAGGAGCAATATTATGCCTACTCTTGAAGAGTGTAGGGAGCATACTTATAGGTGTAAGATCACTCCCACTCTTAAGGAGTAAGTGTAAGAATCAAGAACCCTCCCCCTTATCTGACTTATCCTGTACAAATGTTTATGTTCATGATAATGTTTGCTGAGCAATGCTCTTATGATGGGTAAATGGGTTGGGGATGTTCCCAAAATGCAGGGCTGGCTTCAACTGCCTCCTTTGTCCTAGGTCCTTTCTTTTGGGAAGATTCCTTTCATCTTTTCACCTGTAACAATTGGTCATATCATGATAATTCTAGCAAAGAAAAAATTTGGAGACAATCCATTTTTGACTAATGCTTTGTGGTTTTTTTCTATTTTTCAAACTTAAGAAAATCATATGGAAAAAGCAGAAAGGGGGAGAGTTGGCTGCTACCTTTGGTCTCCCCAGAATCCAAGAAACCCAAAATGCAAGGAATTTTGCACACAAAGCTAAGAACCCTTAATTTTTTCGGAGTTTTGTTAAATTTTCAGGGACACTTGATTCTTTCCTCTTTTGACATCCAATGGTTCATATAGTTGATTGTTATTGACATGTTTCATGGTTTATATTTTGAATTTGTGAAGTAGGACAAGTGGCTCCTTTTTACCAATCCAAGTATGACAAATAAGCAGCTACCACTTTTTCAGAGGTGATGAGGCGGTTATGTTGGTTGGAAAGGTTGAGAACAGGTTATTAAGTTTTAATTTTGAGTATAGAATTTGGAGGCAATCACATGGAATTCCATGTACAAAAACTGGCAATCAAAAAGTCAGTGCCAAAAATGAATGGAAACTACATGCAATGAGAATACAAAGTAGGCTATATCAAAAATCTCTTAGTGGAATCAAACCCTGGTCATGAAGTCCCTGCCCATTGCAGTAGAAGGAGGTGTCTAAGGTCAAGGGACTAATCATTGCTATTCCCCTACTAATTCCCTTGTTCTGAAAACGAGGATTTCAAATTACACAATGAAAAATGGAAAACTCAAATTACATGAATTAGTTGTAGGCCACAAGTTTTCACAGGCTTAACATATTTGCACATTCTAAAAATTGCAGTTCTTGGCCAACATGGGATAGGTGTCATATACCAAATTCTAACAAGAAATATTTTTGTATCAGGAGAATATTTTGAACATGTTTTTAAATGTGGAACAATAGGGTCACTTACCTGATGTACTTGCCATTACAAGAACATGAATGGGTAAAGCCTGTTTTAGATCATGAATTGGGCCAAAAAATTCCTGGGGCCAATAATGGGAAATTTGTGCACTTCTTGACTGGTTGTTTGGTCCCAAGTTACTATAAAATATTATTTGTTTGGAGGCCAATGAGTTCATGTGTAAAGTCATTAAGGTCAAAAAGTAGGGACCTTAGTGGTCTTCAACCTTAGTAAAAAAATAGTCTTCAACCACTCTTATGCTTGCTTGAAGATGAGCACTGTTTCAAACCGATTACTTCATCTTGACATGTTTTTGCTTTTGTGAACCATGAGGATTGGTGGATGGTTTTGTCCCCTTCTCCCTAGGGAGCCACATGTGGTGGAGGTCCTTGAAATGGTATCCGAAAGCAATTTTTTGTTTTCATGGACACATATTACAAAAGAAAAACACACTCACTCATTTCCAACTTCTTCCCCCTTCTTTCAAGAAATCCCCTTTTTTGTTATAAGGTGTTGGATTCTATAACAAAAAAATATGAAGCCAATTAGACCCAACATGGGTGTTGCAATCAACATGGAAACAAGTTGACAAACAAATGTACCCATGACAAAATGTATTTACAACTTGAATATGTTGACAAATATATAATTTTTCGACATTGCTATTAGATTTCAAATTCTATAACATTGACATATTGTTGAATTTTGTGATATGTTTCCAAAATTCAAATAAGGGGAACATAAATATTGCACCAAGGGTAAAAATACAATTAGATGGATAGTTTGGATTGATAACCATGACATTGATATTGTCATAGATGTCAATTTTCACTACACATGGTATATAATCTTTTGAATAGATGGTAGTCATTGGTATTCACATGTAAACAACAAAGCCAAACATAAGTATTACAAATAAACATTTTTATTAAAATAAAAAGCATGTTGTTTCTTTTGAAATCAATGACGGGGTTTAATATGGATTGAACTTAAACTTCATGTTGCACAATAAGAACTTATATGATAATGTTTGGAAACTTTGTAATGGTCATAATCTATACAAGTTCAAGAACCCAAGTTTGTGCTTGTTGTTGCCTTTCCCCTTCCATAACTTCCTTATCTTGAACAACAAAACCTTCTAGTATGATGTCATCAATTGGATCTACAATACCCACATTGGAATCTAGAATAGTGAATTATGTTTGACTTATAAAACAATTTGCAATAAAAAAAAATGTTATAGCAATTTGAGAATTTTGACAATGAAGGTTGTGAAACAATGCAACACATGAAGCTTTAGATGAAAAAATACCTTAATATGCTTATTATGCTAGAAGTAGCTCGAGTTTCACCCTTCACATCTACTTCCCATGATAGATGACAACTAGGAGGTCAAACTTTTTGCACCCTTCCTTTTTAATTCTTGTCAAACAAAAACAAACAAAAGAGGGGATTGGTGTTCCATCCCCTTTTTGCAATGAAAACAACAATGACAAAGGGGTGAACATTATGTTCCCCCTTGTTTATGGGGTTTGCAATGAAGATGACAACAACAAGGGGAACATTATGCTCCCCCCCATTTTTGACTCCTTTAACAAAGACAATGATGGTGAAGGGCTAGTCCCCACCCCTCCCTTGTGTTTTCAATTCCTACAATGAAGGTGACAATGAGGAGGGGGCCAAATATTGTGTTTCCCCCTTATTTTTGGCTCCATAATAAAGATGAAAAGGAGGAGGAAGGGGGTGAGCATTGCCATCCCCCTTCTTTGGTTTTTAGAAAACAAAGATATGAAGGTTCGGATAACATCATCAAAAAGTTTTTAAAATGCACTTTAGTTTGAATGATGGGATGAGTCAAACTTGTTTTCATTTTCTTGACATGGAGAAAAGAGGTTGTGGAAGGTAATTCAAAAGATGGTAAAAAAGGTTTCTTAAATGCATTTTAGTTTGAATGATGGGATGAGTCAAAATTGTTTTCATTTTCTTGAGGACATGAAGGAGAGAGGTTGTGGAAGGTAATTCAAAAGATGGTGGAGTGGGGTTGATGGATCTACTCTAGAGGTTGTAAAGGAACACATAATCAAAGAGTAAAAGAAGGCATTTTTTTGGGGTAAAGATAGTTTCTTGAAAATTTCACTTTAGTTGTTTTGGGAGTGTGAGAGGATGTATGAAATATTTTGGAGATGGAGACAATAAAAGGGGGCAAAGAACATATAGCTAAGGGCAAGATGCATATAAAAAAAATGGTAAGTCCATAAGGTAGCAAAAATACTCATCACTTTTTTACAAAGAGAAAGAGGGAGAGCTACTATATTAGATGTTGGTTAAAAGTTTGAACCCTATAGCTATCAAATTGATATCCTGTCTAATTTGGTGCATGCTAGGTGTCTATTCAATAAATAAAACTTGTAAATCTTAAAAAATATGGAGTGGGATAAGGTATCTTGAGATTAGATAACATTAATCTTGAGTGATACATTGTATTGTATCAACACTCCAAGAAGGGTAAAAATGTACAAGTTAATGGACTACACTATGGCTATTCACAAGTTGGCCTAGGGTGGTGAGTTGACAAATCCATGTTTCAAACTTTTTGAGGAAACATCACACATATTGTGCTATCTTCAAATCAATCAAGACTTTCCTGTATTTGTTTCTACAATCATGTGGATCACTCATCCTTAAGCTTGATCATTTTGTATCTTGATTAGGCTCAAATTGCAAGCACGTTTAGCTTGATATGAAGGTTGAAACCACATTAATGGGCTCATGTGCTTAAATGTTGTGTCATTTATATCCAATGTTGCACCACTAAAGATTTTACAATGAATGTAGTTGGTGCCTCAACCTCATGACCACACAATTTATTCCATTTCAAAGCCAAGGAAGTATGCAATGAACATTTAATGTGACAATTGTGTCCCACTCTATGGTCAAATACATTTACACCTCTTTTTGAAATGGAGGTCCAAGGATGATTTACAACCAATTTTTGGACATTTGATGGAGCTCGTGGTGATGAGTGAGAGTGGGTTGCAACATTTCATACCAATGATATGTAGTGCCTAGAATGTGTGAGTGTTGGCAGTTAGTATGATTTCTTAAAAGAATGAATCACTGAGTGATAGACCAAGATCCTCTTATGAATTGGCAAACCTTATAAGTAACATTCAACAACACCACAGCAAATTGTGAACAGTTTCTCTGATTTTGGAGCAATACAACAATTGTGGACTCACAGTGCTGTGTCTTCACATTTAATTGAACTTAAAAAAAAACAGGTATCAGTGATTTCACATTCACTTAGACAAACTTTGCAGACATAATATTTTATTGTGCCAGAGGGGGTGGCAAGTATAACTACAACTCTCAAGAATCTGAAAGTGTTGGAAAATCAAAATAATGAAGTTTTTGTCCACTCTGTGCGAATTGGATATTATCTGAGACTGTACAAATATAATCCACCCATAACAGGTGAAATATGCGTATACCTACCACAGTTACAAATATGCTACAAATGTATCTACTAGTGGCCATCCATAATGAACAGATGGGTATGTGGTATTGCTTGTCTCTTGGTTTTTCACCCTTCTTTTGTAAATGGCCAAGTGAGTTCTATCTGATTGACCCGATATTGATCTGCTTCTTCTCCTGGAGATGTGCATGTTCTCTAAGAAAATAATGGGGGTTTTCTTACTACTCTTACAAGAGCTGCCATAGCAGTCTGCAGCTTCGAATTAGTCTATATTCCTCCCCTCTCTCTCTCTCTCTCTCTCTCTCTACCTGATTGTAATGCTTGCAACGGCTATGGCTCAAGCAAGCCTACACCCACAGGGAGGATTGATGACAATTATCTTGATATCTCTCTTTCAATAAGTGTTTCCCCAACCTCTGCTTCTCTCTGCTTCTGTTTTCCAAGCTGAAACTAAGGGGGAAAAAAGCCCCTACTGGACAGGGGTTTTACTCGCAAACTAGGATGACACGCAATCCAAAGGATACATGATCTGTCCTCCCTCACCCATATGTTGCTCTGCTATGGTGTACAAACTGGCATAACATAGCTGTGAGAGATTACCACCTGTGGCACAGTTGCTCTTCTCAATCCCTTATGGTACATTCTTAAACACACATCAGGAGGGGACCAAATTGGAGTCAAGCTTTTGAATCAAAGCCACACAGTTGACTATCTCTGGATAATTGTGCTGGAATAACTGCTTGTGGCTGCTGTTGACTGTGGCTGTAGACTGACCCACTCAAATCGGCCCGGCAATGGTATGCACTTCAAAGGATCAAAGTTGTATCTGCACCACTCCAACACACACAGAAATGTTGTCAAGAACACCATTCACAGCTGAATCAGAACATCAACTAAACATTTTTCAGCAAAGCAGGTTGCCCTCACCTTTCTGTGAACCTTTTTCTCTCCCTTTCCTCAAATTCAGAGAAGAACACTTCCATTTCTTCTTGAGATGGTGAGTCAACTGGCTTCTGTTGCACTGCTCTTGGAGTTCTTTGAGAAGTGGCCACCTTCTTTGAGGGCAATCTAGAAAATTTCCTTGCTTTTAGTCCCCGTGGTGGTGGAGGAGGTGTGTTTGGTCTACTTTCGCATGCTGGAAAATCTGATTCATCCAGAGATGGTTCATGAAAATGTTCAGTGCATTTTTCACACTTCCGTTTCTGGGATTGTTCCTGCAATTGTGCCTGACATTCCTGAACTTGCTGCAACTGTTGCTGAACTTGTTCTGCAGATGGTTCACTGCAATTGCACACCAATGTCTTTAGCACCCAGAGTAAAGAAAATGAGTCACTTTGTACAGTCTTACAGCATAATACTCAGTAAGACTACTAACTTCCACCTTTCCAGACTCCACAGAAATTCATTTTACAATATTTCCAGTTGTTGTGAAGTCGGCAGGAAAATAAAATATTCATGTCCCACCAGGTGAGAAATTAAAGCGCACTGTTTTTCTTCCCCATGACTACTGAAACTGAGTCAAGCTCTCAGAAGGCCAGAGAGGAAAGAGAAAATCACAGGGAAGATGAGCAGTACCAAGCACTGAGCGGATCAGACTGCTTCAATATTTCCACAGGGTTCTTTGGTGAGTCACATTGTAGACTGTCATGTGGGGCCAAAACCACATACCAGCATACTTTCCTTGGTCCCTGCACAAAGTCAAACTATTTCAGTTTAATACATATAGCAGTGTGACTGGTTCACAAATTCCAAAACCTGTTGTAGCAAGCCTGGTCTCTACTCAGAACAAGCTTTACAGGTATTGCCTCATCAGAGAACACAAGTTGCAGAAACAAGTTTTAAGGAAACAATGATGATTCCCAGTTCCATTGGCATTCTTGGATATACAATGAAGCCCTCCAACCAGAATCGTGATGATAAAAACTTTGTGGGCACCTTGCCAAAGGAGACACTGTTGAGAGTCTCAATCAACTCATTCCGAGTGTCCATGTCTGGCACATCATCTAGGTATTGGGCAGCTTGCTGGACCATAGCTTTTACTGCCTGCAAACCACCAATCCAGAGTCAAACAAAGCCTAGGGACTGAATGGGTCCATCCATAACTTCATTCTTGATAAGTGGAGAAACAACAGAAGTACTGGAAGTAATTACATTCTACTTGCAGGCTCTCCATCTTGGAAATCACAGGAACAGAGGACTACTTCATTGCCTGTAGAACTTGCCTGTAGGGCAACTTTGAGCCTATCATTGCACTGAAAATAGAGCTTCACTACAATACCTGCTGAAGCTGAGGTTGACGCCGAGAGAGTAGACGAATTTGATCATTTAGAGTTTTCCAGGCACGTGCTTCGTAACAGAGTTGGACAATGGCCACCACCACTCTTCTAGTTCTTGAAACATCAGCAGCACAGCGCATTTGGTTCTCTAATTTCAATAGCTCCTCGATTGCAGCATCCAATCTCCTCTCCTGTGGCACAAGAATACAAAAACATTTTGGAAATGTGTCCAGATGGAGCAGCCCTGGTAAATATTCAAGCCTGCTTTGAAGATAAGCCTTGACACAGAACCCCAAAGCAGAGACTACATAAAAATACTCTTCAAAAATCAGTATTCAATGTCGCAGGTTCCACAGTCCCATCTTCAAGCCATCTCAACAAAGCCTGCTTGGAAGAAAAGATTCGATGCAGAAGCAAACCATAATCAGAGACAACATAAAGATATGGTTAGAAAATAAATACCCAATGGCACAGATTGTGGAGTCCTGTTCTTCAAGCAACATCATATATATATATATGCCTGGCATTGAAAGACATTCTTACCTACATAACAAGATCTGGCATTGTTTCTTGCACAATAACATAGAGCTATCTCCTCCCATAGATCTCTTGGGTTAAAATGTTATCATGAATCTGTTCATCTGATTGCCTGATGCCAATTATCCCATGAACCTCATGATTTCTTGATACAGAAGAAACGACAAACCCATCTATGACAAGAAGGCCTAAAATATCTTTCAAGAAAGTACTGAACAGTTCCTGTTCAAGCAGAAAAAAAATTAGTATAAGGAAATCTCTGTCATATGTGTCCAAACTTAAAGCCAAGTAGACTGGAAATCTTTACCTTACATATCAGCCAGCAAGTGTGGGAAAAGACATTGTGCAGAAAGGATTGCTTGCCTCCATGCTCTGTATTTCTAGCCATCTCTGGCAAGAAAGAGAGAGCAACAAGCTTATAAACCAAAAAGGGCTTCCATGATGAGAGTAACTTTTGTTATGGGTATTGAAATACAACACTGCAAAATGGAATCCAAGCATTTTCGAAGGGATGCATGCTTGCCACACGGACGGATTGTGTAGAAGAACAACAGCTTTGATGAAACTTTCAACACTCCCCTTCACGGTACTTGTACTGGATGTCGTTGCCAGGTGAAGTTCGGCAGCCAGGAGCTTCTGGGAGCAAAGCAGTGTTTGAAGAAAGAGACACAGGGTTCTTTGCTACTATTGAGTTGTGAACGAGATTCTTTCTCAGAGGAGAAAGGAAGGCGGACTCATATCGATACACAAATATTTTTTCTTCACTCTGAACTTTGAAGCCTATTGCAGAACACAAACTCACCTGATTCTCATACAGTTTTTCTCTATAAGACGCACCGACATGACGAGCATTGCGAACACTGTTTTCTGCTGCTGAGGAGACGGCGCGGTCATACGGCCTTTATCTACCTTAACGTTTGTACAAACCTCTGCCACTCAGGCCTCCAGAGAAGCTGCTAATAAGTCAACAACATCAAGTCTAAGGACTTCCTTGTGCAATTGACATCTTCCTTTTGCTGCTGCCAATGACACGAGCACAATACACGTATGAAGAAAGCTTTGGAACTTGCTAATTTTCTCTGCAGAGCGAGCGATCAATTTTCTCCTACAAAATTCGACGCCATTTGAGGAGGAGTTCGGAGGGAGTACTGACCTCAAGAGCAACCACTCGCTGCGCTTGAATGTCTCTGTCCAATGAGCCGTAGTCTACGCCGCCGCCGCCGCCGCAGCAGTCATCAGCAGCAGCATCGGCATCGCCTAACTCCGTCTCGTCTTCTACATCGTTCAGCATGCTCTCCATCTGTGTAGGTACTCTACAATATCGTCCTTATGGAATGGAAAACCCTACGTTCTCTGCGCTGTATGTACGTTGCAGCAGAGGTAATGCGACAGCGGAAGGATAATGCAGAGGAAAGAGAGATGGCAGCAGGAGGAAAGGGAAACGAGGACAGAGTTTTCACAAATGAAAACCAACAATAAGGCGTGAATTAGCTCAGATAGCAGCGTGCACTCGACCAGAGAACGACAAACAACAGCGGCACGCTGGCCAACACAAAGCCTGAACGAGGACTGTCCAGAGGGGAAAGCTTTGACAGAGTGCCAATGTCGTCGTCGTCACAATATGAGAAAGAGTGACGGTTTGTATGAAGAGAGAAAGAGAAATCAATAATAATTACTCTTATGGCGGAGGAGGAGACTCACAGCAGGCGAATTTCAGAGAAGCCGAGGCTGCAAAAACTCCATCAACATGCCTCTTAGAGTAGTGCAAAAACAGCGGGGAAAGAGAAAACAACGACCTCCGCGACAGACAGACAGACACGGACTCGTGCAAACCTCCAAAACACAGACAACAACAACAACAGAAACAACATACACGCTTTCAGATGCGCTCTCCACAACAACCCGAGCAATGAGAAGACGCCGACGACGGTGAGAAGAAGGGTGGCCGCCGCGACGGATTATAGTAGGACGTCAGCTCTTGCTACGGAATCGCAATGTCTCTCTTATCTGCGTGTTATTTGCAAAAATTTCCTATGATGAAGAAGACCAGCAGAGAAGATTATTACACTCGCTTGTTCTTCTCTCCCCTAATTCTTCCTCCTACACCAAAGTCTTCCACTCCGGCCAGACTTCCCCGCCACAGGAGGGCACGAAACAGAACAAATAGACCGAAACTCGACCACCGCAGACTATGAAAATCTCACCAGAAGACAGAGCTCTGAAGCTATGACGGTTTGGAATCAGAAGGGAAGTGAAGAGGAGAAGGAGCGACCAAGAGCAGAGCGACAATACGCGAGCGAGCGAGCGTGCGAGCGCGCAGTTCCTTCTTCTTCTTCTTCTCCGCAAGCGAGCGAAGATTTTGTTGCGCTGCAACGCACGCCCTGCCTGCGAATAAGCATTTTTCTGCCGTGACCGGCCCGTCCGGGCGGCGCCGGTCACCACCTGTGGTGGGCCCCCACCCACCCACAGCCCGCGTGCGTCACTCTTGCCCCACTCACCCACCCCCGGGTTCCCCGGGGGTGCGCCCAAGACTTCTTCATCCGTACCTCATCAACCCCTCCTGGACCCCACATTCATCCTTGGTCGTACCCGATTTCTCGGGTCGGCTTCCATTCCTTCCTCCATCCCCCGCTCTGTCCTTTGCGATATATTCAGAACTAGTAGGTCTAGGTAAGTAACATTGAGTTTCTGCAATTTCTGGCGATGTGATACAGAACATCATGCTTTACATGGGAAAATTGCAATTGCAACTACTTTAGGCTTTTCTTGGGTGGTGAAAACCAGGCGTGTGGTGGCACTCCCTCCTCTGCTGGGGTTTGTTTACTTATGTTCTTCTTCATAATGAATTCTTTTCATTTGTTCAACCCAAGGAATTAAAAAAAAAACCATGCATCTCCCATAGAGTATAATATATAAACCTATTCACTTTGCTTTCCATTCAAGTAGGATATTTTAGACTTTGTCATTGGCATGATTATTTTACATCCAATCTTTTGACAAATTATCTATCCAATATAGTTGAGAAGGGTACATACTAGCCAAAACCATGCACCCAAGAGAGAGAGAACATATACACCTATTACACTTTGCTCCACCCAAGTAAGAGACTTTAGACTTTGTCATCAGCATGATTATTTTACATCCCTATCTTTTGTCAAATTATATGACCAATGTAGTTGAGATGTGTACATACTAGTGAAAACCATGCATCATGGAGAGAATGTAACACATACACCTATTACACTTTGCTTTCCACCCAAATAGGATATTTTAGACTTTGTCATCAGCATGATTTTTTTATATTTCCAAGATTTTGACAAATTATATGACCAATGTAGTTGAGAAGTGTACATACTGATGTCGACAATGATTGATAGATATTCTCAAGAGTGACTTTGTTTACTGGGCAACTCAGACTTGGTGCACACAATGCAACACTTATTATTTGATAAACACTAGTAAGTTATTTACCTGGTCTTTTTTCCTTTGGGGGTGGATTTTTCTCATTTTTTTGCCCCCTTGTCATTTTTCACTAGCTTAGTCGACTACTTCATACAATTGACATTTATTTCTTTCTATTCTTAATTTTTGTAATGCCTCCAAATTGTTGATAGCATGTGTGGTAAAGCCCTTGGCAGCGGGCTTTACTGGAATAAGCACTTGTGCAAGGCAGGTCCAAGTTCAAATAAAGCCCATTGCCTTTGCTTTACTGAGTGTATACACCTGCTCCAAATTCTTATTGATCTTTTTTTCTATGATACTGCACAAGGTATCATGGGGAAAACATATGTGTTTTTTAAATATGTAATGCCCACAGAAGCTAGCATTCTGTTTTTTTGAAATACACACACTTAGTGGATCAAAAGTTACACTAAATAAGGTGCTCTTTAATTATGAATTTTTTTTTGGGGACCAGGTCTTTAGTCTTTTTACTAGGATAATTTAAAAGCCTTAGCGTAAGTGTCATTTGGAAAAAAGAATGGTTGGGCCATACATAACCCAATGATGTGTGGAATACTTATTTTAGTAGGCAGAGGGTCTGTTCCAAAGAGTCCACACAAGAAACACACATCCTCGAATCATGTGTTTGGTGGGGGGTGGGGGGGTGTGTTTTGTGGGTCAAACTCAAAGTGGAGCATGTTAGGGCATAATGAAGAGAGCAGTTGCAAAAGGCTGTTCAAACTTCAGCACCAACAACATAGAAGCAAGTGGTTGATTTGGTGCCAATTGTTGAACCTTGAGAAATGATGAATTAATCAATGCTTGGAACCTTGAGACACAAGGAATAGATGTGTGGGTGGCCTTCCTGGAAAAGGAAAAGAGAGAAAGGCCAAACCTCGTCACCTCATGACAAAATGGATGCCAATTTCAACACTTGCTGAACCTTTCTGGCCATAGCTGGACCCAGCTGCTTGTAGCTGTATGCCTTTTGAATTTGTCCAAATTTAAACACAATAAGCTAGCTGATGCTACTTTCTTAGCACTCCCCTAGTACCCTATTTAAGGTATGTCTCGAAAGGAGTCATTCACTTGTGTGTCGTATCTTACTTACTTTGGTATGTTTAGGGACCTCTATATTCACTTGTAGAAATGGGGTGGGAGGGGACCTTGGGGGGAAACCGAAATCAAATCTAGTGACACCAATAAGTGTAGGGTAAGGCACCAGGCTATGGGCTTTATGGAAATAAGGGCCTGTGCAAGGCGTGGCCAACCACGGGTCTGATTCTTGTAAAGTCCATAGCATCAGGCTTTTATCAAGTGCAAAGGCCTGCTCCAATAGGTGTTCCATTTTTTCAGCCTAATAATTAAGTAGAAGCATATTGCATCGAAAAACCAATTAAATGAAAAGAGAATTCTTTGTGGAGAGATGAAAGAAGATGAGCTCTCATTTGGGGAATTTAAAAAAAAATTAGAATTACTTTAATAAATACCGAATAATTGTTTTATCAACTTATGTAAAGAACAAAATACATATCCGTTAGAAGATTTCTTTTTTGGTTTTTTTGCGTAGTTGGTTGCAAGGGGGGCTGGAGAGGGAGACAATTCTCCATACCCACGATAAATTAAATAGTGTGGGGATATTTGAGGGACGGAGGGAGGATGGGACACTCATATTCCATCCATTCATCCCCTTCATTCATTGGGTGTTCATTCGATTATTTGTTTATTCATCCACTTGCCAGAAGAGAAAAAAACAAAAGGAATCCAGCCATCATCAAGCAAGCAAGCCACGAGTACAAAAGTAACTGACAGGACTTGCACCTGACTACTGCTGTTGCTTTGTCGTTCGTGCATGCTCTCGTTTTCATCCCTGCAGCTCAAGGTGGGGCCATAGTAATATATATATCTTATATATATATGAATAATTATAGGGGTAGGTGTAGTACGTAGCAAGAATTGATTGGATGAGAAACTTTCATTGACAACCCACTGCAAGGCGAGGCGCCCCTTTGCCAATGATTTGAACTTACAAACTACTAATTCAATATGCTAGTTAACTATCGACTAGGTGACCAAGGTTACTAGACATAAACAATCTTGATGAGAATCAAGATGCCCTCTTCTCATCCATGACATCATCCATGGAAAGAGGAGGAGGTAATGACATTTTCATCCAAGAAGCAAAGGTTTACACAATCATTGGGTTATTCCAGAATCATTTGGTAACACCTTGCGTTTTCTAATGAAGGATAGAGAACCAGGCCATTCTGGAACTGAGGGCACTAATCCCAGAATGGCTTCACATAGGGCCCTATGTGAACGGCCCTGTTCTCTACCCTTATCCTACGAACAGGTAGAATTTTCCCTGTGTATGTGGAGGGTAGCTTCCCTCAGTACAATTTCTGCCTTGACAAAGGACGGCACCACCTCTCTTCTCAAATTAAAATTACAGCAGTACCTTTCAAAGCCTACAGTTTCTTTTATGCCTGAAGTAAGGACCTTGAACCATGGTGGAAGGGGCTTTTCTGGGAATTTGGGTCCCGTGGTTGGCTCTCATCTTGAGCCTGGGCCCTCATTCACACAATAGCCCTCTTCTAGGTCCTTACTACTTACCCTACACTTTCGGCAGCCAGACTTCTGACGTCTTGATACAACAAGGCCACATGTATGAGGCGTTAGTTTGAGCTAGTGAGTAATGTTGTTGGATTTTTTTTTTGGGTTTTGTTTAGGGCCAGAGTTTCTGGCAATTTTGTTGTGAGGTTTCGAGTCATGACAAGGGCATCCACATGTATCAGCTCATTAAGTCTTCGACAAGTTCTGGGGCAGGGAGGGTGGGGCAGAGGGGAAGGCAAGTGAATTTCAAACTCTCATGTCAAGTCAGAAAACTGCACATGTTTGATACATCCACAAAATTCCCGTGAAAGACAGTTTATGCCTGTGAAAGACAGTTTATGGTAGTCTAGGTTGGTGGGGGAGGCATGGATGCACAATGGGGTCTTAGGTTTAGCAACATCTAATGCATACCTCCAATGGAAGTTTTGTCAATCCCAACATTAGGTTTACCCAAGGGTGGTGTGTAAACTTGGGAAACTCATTCATATAGGAGTCAATGCGCCCATCATAGCTATACCTCCCCCAACTGTAATGATCTCGGCACATGGCATTTCATTTCATGCAATAAATGACCCTCCATAGGGCCGACTCCTCTGATGGGGCCCAAAACTACAAAAAGGGATTAATGAGAGAAATAATCCATCCTTTGTTCACAAGGTGTAAGCCTCTGCTGCCAAGGCAATTACCCCTCACACTAGATTCGTATTTGAAACCTTAAACATGAAATTGACTTACGATGTGGGAAATTAATCCATCGTAAAGCACAGCAGAATTTTTCAGTGTATCTGGAGGGCACATTATCAGGTGGAATCTGTCCTCTGCAAATTGCTGGGGTGGGCATTTCATTTTCAAAACACCCTGCTCTTCTTCCTTTTTTCCCCAAGTACCTACTCAGTATCATGGGGAGAAAATGAAAAATAAATAAAAATGCCAGTGATTTACATGGGTAATGGCCTTGGGGCAGGACATTCCCTATATAAGTGGCCCTCCACTGTAGGTGGGCACTTATTTCAGGAATAGGCCTCTAAGGGATGTTACATTACAAAATAAAAAGGCATATAAACAAGGGGTGTGTCACACAGTAGCCTTGCCACTTACATTATAAAGCATCTTAATGCAAAAGAAGAATTATGGAAACTAAATATTTCACCATGCAAAAATATAATCTTCAAAAAAATTCTCTAAAAAAAACCAAAATCCTTCAAGACATTATAACTCTGAAACTAATTTCAAGTTTCAACACAAACCAAAATATCATCTTTCAAAAATCCTCATATAAAATAAGATCTATTACATAGGTGCCAAAATCCCTTATGCTACTATACTCTATAATGAATCTAAACACAATATCCTTGCCTTGGTAGAATGCAAGGCCAACAAATAACAATAGATTTGAGTTTCTTTCAGGGTACAAAATGAGACAGAACAAGAGGACTTTAATAATAAGATCAGAATTTTCCTTGTGTGTTAAATTTGAGAACATTTGTGTTATTGCGTTTTGAATTGCCAGATCCAAAATCAGACGTTCCACGCGTTTATTAGAGCAAGTTTTGTAACGGCTGGTAATTATATTTTAGTCATCTGGAAGTTACTGGAACCCATGATCCATTCCTGGCCCTCTGCCCCCCACCCCAAACAGCCCGCACCCCCTTCCTGGCCCTTTTCATCAGAGGAAGATTCTTCCAGACCTGTACTTTGCAATCAGCAACGCAATTTCGAATTATTGATGGCAGGTGGGCGAGCAACAGAACGGGTCAGAGGCTAGAACCCCACATGTGGGGGTGGGGGAGAAGGGCAAAGGGGGAGAAGCTTTAATCAACTAACTTTTTGCAGGCATTTAAAATCGTCCGGTGTTTTGGGGTTGAAATGAACCACCAAAAACAAATGCTAAAAACGTCTAACATTAAAAGGAAACCCCCCTTTTTAACACTCCAGGTACGTACACAAATGCAAATATACCATAGTACCTTGGCAACTTGTACACCCTAATTTTATTATTATTTTGTAAAAAATTTGAAATTTTTTTCTAATGTTTGTTTTTTGGTAAAGAGCAACAAAATTTTGTGAAAGAAAATAGAGTTTTTTTGGACAAATTCAGAAATATATATTTTTTCAATATGGAATCTTCATAATTAATTAATTGATTAATTAATTTTTAACATACATGTGTTGAATTACCATTGCATTCTCGCAGATGCTTTTGTGTGCCTAGCTTCTGAAAAGTTAGAGTACCAATGTAGTTTGGAACATGAATCATAAGTAGTTTTTTAAGTTGATTTTATGAGTGAGTTATGTCAATAATTCCACGAATTTTCTTCCATTCCACCATATTTTTCTCTAAGCAAAACCCCAGCCTCCCCCTTCCCTCCTCCCCTCTCAAATGCACCCCATTCTTGGGATTAATTTCTTTCACAATTTGAACAAAAATATACACCAGAACTTTTGCATCACAAAAAATGGCCTAACCTGAGAGTAAATTCTCCCCATTACAAATTTTATGGACAATAACATATGTAAGATACTAACCACCTACCCATGATTACACACATATCACATGAGTACCTAGTGATAAATTTACCAGTCAAATGCCATGGATTGGGGCCTAAGGTAATTCTATGTCAGCACTGATTTTTACTTACCATTTTGTTTGTATAACTCTTCATAAGAAGGTCCATGATTGTGCAGGATGTGAGGAACCAAGAAGTAAATTTGGTCTTATAATTGACATAATAATTATTAGCTACAAAAGAATTAAATACCATATTTAGTCACCAAATTTTGATGGGGAAAAAAAAAACATTTAAAGCAGTAGCAGAGCTGGATGTTCTAAAACTGCAAATTAATTAGATATGCTCAAAAGGTTATTATTTAGTATTGCAAATGAAACAAAAGAGACAGAACCATTTGTTATCACACACATGGGTTTGGGTTGGTAAAATTAATTGGATTTTATGCAAGAAAAGAGTGTTCATAACTTCATACTCAAATTCCATTTCTGTTCCGCCCCACCCTTCCCCTAATTTGATTGCCCCCATTTTGATTGTCCCTATCCCAACCCACATGGCGTGTTTAAAGTCCATCATTATTGAGTGGAATTAGAAATCCAAATTGGGGGGGGGAAATGGGTACCAATGACTAGAGATTTGGATTATAACCAGTGTTGTGTGTGTATGTGGTTTACATTATACCCATAGTGTATGGGGGAACTTATTTCCCCCATGTGGAATGCATAAAACCCTACCCAGAAATGGATGGGTTTTGGTATATATCATAAGCATATTATCATAGTGGACTGCAGTCTTGGCCACCAGCCTTTGTGATCCATCATGGGTGCACTCTGGTAATCATGAAACCCTTCCAATAATCCACCACTGCAACTCTCCAACTTATTGGACTGCATTCAAATGAATAGTTTAGAGCCTCAGGAGGGTAGCACAGGCCTTAAGTTTGTTAGTCTGCAACGAAAACAAAAGTCAGCCCCAAAATAAATCATTTCTTACTTTTATGATTACTCAGCACCAGTTTTTTTTTTCCCCTGACACAATTTGTCGACTTTTTAAACCGAAAATTTGGGGGAAAACCATTTCAAGAGAAAATTCGAATATTTTTCTTTTAATGGAATATTTTTCTAAAAAATTGGGGAAAAAAACAAGAAGGCAGAAAGAAGGAAAGAGGCCAATGGTAACAGTGGCAACACTCCTGTAAAAATGTAGCTTTTCAGAGGAGGCTTTGAGTGAACCAGCACCTACACTGGTACTATGGTAAACAGTAAATTGCAGGCTTTAGAGACCGTAAACTTTTGATGTAACTTTTACGCTGCTCAAGATTTTGGAATATGCGTTTGTCCCGTTTGCAAAATGAGTTAAAAAAAGAAAATCACCCACAAAACCGGCAGATTTTCTTTGCACCGACGTTTCGCCAGCCCAAATTTGGCTAAACCTGTAAGGCTTAGGGGTGTGGCCGGGTTCCTTATAACTGGCTGAATCCCCTGTTTTGAAGCTGGGATCAGTTTCGCCACCAAACGTAAAACTCACCCCCAAAGGGCAGTTCAATTATTACCTATTGGATGTCGGTTCTGGGCTAGGCTGGCTGAATTATATTTTGGGGGGGGGGGACCTGGTGGTGAATTACTTAAACTTATTTCTGGGCTTTTTGGGGTTTTGGTAGTGGAGTGTTGTTTGGCAGCAATCCAGGCCAATTGTAAATGCATTTTCTTGCTTTTTTGGGGGCTTTAGTGCTAACTGGTACAAAGTCATGGAGTTCTTTCTTTACTATTACAATTTACTACCTACCCCCTCACATGCAAACTTTTCTAACATCAACAACAACAAGACAGGCAACATTGAGAGTGCTTTTACTACCTTACTTCAATTTTCCCTTAGTTTTGGGCACAGATTTAGAGGAGTAGAAAGTTTCATGATTCAAATACATAATGCAATCCCACAAATTTCCATCCCAGAAATTACGGCGTGTATTTGGAGGGCACCTTATATCTACGAATATCCCTCTAAAAAGGAGGAGGGACCTTATGCCTACTCCTAAAAAGTGGTAGGGAAATTTTGCTTACTTGTAGGTGTAAGATCTCTCCCACTCCTGAGGGGTTGGTGTAAGAACCTTTTCCCTCTTATGCCTTACAATCTATATATGTTGAAGTTCATGATTAGGTTTCCTTCATGATACGATGGGTAAAATACAATGGAAGTCATACTCCCCCAGGGCATCTTCTGATTTGAGGGTTGCAGTTTCAAGGGGAGTAGCCTGAGGGTGTAGGCCTGAAAATCAAGGGAAGCTTCTGGGAATAGGCCTTCTCCAATGTAAAGCATGAAAGGGTTCTTTTCAAATGGCAGAAGGTCTGCATGTGATTAGGTTCCTTCAAGTAATGAATGAATCTTCCATGTGAGGAGGTGTTTTTTTTTTTTTAAATAATAAAAAAACCTTGGAGTGCTTTACATGTATGGTAAAGCCCTAGGGTGGGGACATTCCCAAAATGTAGGGACATAGACTAGGCCCCACATTTTATGAATGTTCCCATCCATAGACATGAAGCACTTCAATGAATCTCTATTTGTATGGTACCTTATATCTATTAATATCCCTCCTACAAAGAGAAGGATACTACTCCTTATGAGGGGTAGGGAAATCATACTTCCTTATAGGTATAAGATCCCTCCCCATCCTAAGCCTCATGGTTTTTGTATGTTTAGGTTAATAATAACCTTTGCCTCTGATTTATGATAGGTAAAACCTACAGGTGGAGGACATTCACCAAATAGGGGTTCAATTCAGCTATTGCCTCATCCTAGGCCCCTTATTTTGAGAGTTACCTCACCCTCGGACTTTAATTTGCCTCATCCTAGACCCCTTATTTTGAGAGTTGCATCACCTCCGGACTTTAAATTGTCTGATCCTAGGCCCCTAATTTTGAGAATTCCCTCACCCTAGTACTTTACCTACCATTAAACCTAGTCATGTAACATATAACTTGCTTGCAAGATCATTCAATACAATGTGAAATCATCACATAAACTTGATGAGCTTTGACAATGAATCATGCTGGCACTTTTGGTTTGAGTTTTAATCCAATAAGCAAGGGCTGACCCTTGTAAGTATAAGCATCCGAATCATAATCCTCACAGACAAACACACACACATTCTTTCTGGCATCAAGGTGAAAAATGGATTATGGACCTGTTTAAATGAGTGAGTGTCGGAAACTCTTCCTCACTGCAGGCCAGGCTCTTCTTCTGTTATACTCCATGATAAGAGTAACTAACTAATAATAAGGAATAGCTCTGACAAGAGGCAAGAAGAAGAAGAAGCGAGAAAGGTAAACCAACAATATAGGCTATGCGTGAAAGTGCTGATGTTGGACCAGGGTGAACCAGCAGTCAAGTTACACCTTGTAGTCATCCTTTTTTTTGCTGGCTATATATAGCCAAAAAGCTGTATCAAAGATCAAAAGTGGAGAAATCAAGTGATTTTTGAGATTTCTAATAGCCAGAATCTGATTTTTTTAATAAAAATCACCAGATTTGTGCACATGGTTCAAGTATGTAACCAAAACGTAGAAGATTTTTTTTAATTTTAATTTTTATATTTAGCTTGTAATCAAATTTGGCTAAATCTTCTTATGAATCATCACCACTTTGGCTACATCACAAAATTGACAAAAATGAAAAAAAGACTGCTTGTAGTTCATTCAGCCTGGCGAGTGAGGTCTTTTAGTGACTATATTTAACCCAGGAAATGTTAAGTTTGGGGTCAGAGAGCACAATCTGGTCTTCCGGTCAGATACTTACACCCTGGGTGGACCAGCACCCAATGTTTGTACCATGGTAAGCATCCCAGTCTAAATTATTTCCAACTATTACAAATATCCCACTCTAAGAGAAAATCAGGGTCTCTGAGTTCAAATCTAACATTTTTTGAGCTTTATTTGGCCACTAAGAGGCCTCCGTAACAAAATGTGAAGGTACCAACATGAGTGCTGGTTTGGCCAAGGTGCTCATCCACCCGAGGGAAGCACCTAGCCTGGGTGAACCAGTACTTACATTTGGCCTTAGGAGACTCTTCATCCGCGGATGGACATCCAGGGCCCCTCCAACCGCCCGAGACTCCTTTTTCCAATGGGCTGCCGGCCCCCAAGCCACCCTCTTGTGTAGATGATATGACTTGATAATATAACAACCAATGTGCTTATATGTCCTAGCTTCACTTAGCCTAACCTTAGGCAGGTGTACTCCTAGGCAAATGAACTCCCAGGCAAATTGATGTAAAGGACAAAACCAACAAGTGTGGTAACTCTAGGCCTCAATTGCTGGTTTAGTATAAAGTGCAAAATCAAATGGTTACAAGAAAGATATGAGAATTCATTTCTTGAGCTTGGCATAGAAATGATAAAAAATAACAATGAGACCATATTAATTCAAAACTTTTTTTTCTCCTGCAGATGGCCCTCATAATTCTCATGCCAAGGAAATCTACCCTGTGTTAGTAGAATTTTCTTTGAGACAAGGGGTATAGTAAAAGTATGGCCCTTTTGGTACTCCATATTATGGAGGCCCCTCCACACATGGATAGTATCCCAAGACTTACATTGTACCCTTACATTGTACCTTCACATTGGTGAGTGAGGCCAGTGGCTATATTTAACCCAGGAAATGTTAAATTTGTACTCAAGTGATTTGGTCTTAGGTTGGGATATTTACAATGTTTAGAAAGAACCCCAAAAACAAACATTTAAGCTTTTTTTTTAAAAACCACAGGTTCACTGTCCAGGGTGGATGCACACCCATGTTGGACCTTCACCTTTTTTAGTGAGGTCTCTTAGTGATCATATTAAGCCCAAAAAATGATAGATTTGAACTCAGAGACCTTGATTTAATTGAAACATGGGATATTTGTAACATTTATTTAGAAATAATTTGAACAGATTTTAGGAATTTTACCATGGTACCGACGTGGGTGCTGGTTCACCCAAGGCCTGATTGTGCATTTGGTCCAAGTAGTAAATTACAAGCCAAAATATGAGAGACAACTGTACTACCATGTTTGTCAGAGGCGCATGTGAGGCCAAATACATAAGTTTGGGAATTTCTGACATTTTGGTAGGGAGGGGGGCAACAGACTGGGTTATTTGGTTCTCAGGGTATATATATATTTATATAAATATATATATATATATATATATGGACAAGTTTTAGCACACCTGTTGGAGAGCCTTTTTCTATCTAGTGCATAATTAATTCCTGACAGGAGCCTTGGGGAAGAAGAAGAGTTTATCACTAAGATGCTGGCTGCATATTACAGTTATCCATAAAGTAGGCACCATTAGGGGTTCTTGTCCTGGCTCTGGCCGAAACAGGGCATGAGTGTTGCACTGTTTTTGACAAGGGGTTTTCTTTGGTCTTTTGCCGGATGTGGTCACTTTTTTGTTTTGCCACTGTGATCATCTTTTTCATGTTGTGCTCATCACCTTGAATTTTGACATTACATCTTAGACATAGAGTTCCCTGACTTCCTTCCTGGTAAGGTGAAATAGAAAAATTAAAGTAAAGTAAAAAAATCCATCCATTGTGTGATGTGAACAAGGTGGCATGCATTTCTAAAGAGTTGATACAATAGGTGAACCATATCATGGACTTCAATTTGGGAAGCTGATGAATTCAAATCAATCGAATATGGGAGTGTGGAAATAGAGATGCTTGAGCTTTGTGTGTGTGTGTTTGACAAGAACTCCTGATGTTATCTTTTCAGATGATTTGTATGCAATTTGATTGTGATCTCACTCACACTCATAACAAACAAGTATTTTGATGAGCTTGGTTTTTGAGTCCATCACTTTGACTTTTGAGTCTCAAAAGTGTAGATTCTTTATATTGGGCGTTGGCCCATAAGTGTAACATCCGAAGGTGGGTGGGAGGGAATTTCTCATTAAAAGGAGGCCTAGATGAGGGAGGACATTAAATCACCAATGGGTCCTTATTGCAGATAGTACTTCTGTATTACCTATCTGCTTCTTCTTTTTCTTGTTTGGCCTTGGCCCAATCCATCCATTTGAGGAAAAGATGGGTGATGCCGAGACACAAATTTTGGGTCCTGTTATGCATGCTTTGGGTGCATAATAGACACTGAGAGGCATAATAAACCTAAAATACAGATAATAGACAAATAACAACAATCTATCAATACGTTTTTGCACACCATGTAAGGGAATAATATATGAACAATCCTAAATAAATGGGCCTCAAGAACATGTCATGTAACAGCAACATGTAAGTAATTGGACATTAAGGAAACATCAGGAACAAACTTGGTACATGAAAATGACATAAGTATTAATGTCTTGACATGTTTGATAGGCCTAGTTATTTTTAAATGTTTAAATGTTAAATGATTATGAACATGGGGACTAGTGATTTAGAGTTGAGACTGTAGTTAGATATTTCAGTAGTCAAAGCTAGACTATAGACCTTAATGCCCATTTGCAGTCAAAGTTACCTTGAAAAAAAATTAAAGCTCTAACACTATGCTAGTTTAGGGTTTAGGTTACTTCCAATAACTATTTACAAAGAGTCTAATTGAACAACTTGACTAGTGACACATGTTCACACCTAATGCTAAGTCAATTCAAAACTTGCTCATAGTAACTAAACATCATTATTTTTCCCTTTTTATGTAGACCTCTGAAATTAGGTTATCATTTCAATCATGTCATCATTTTGGTGACTAAATTCAACAACACTTTTGCAAATGGCATTGAAATTTTTCTTTTTGCCTTCAACCTTGAAGGTCATCTTCCTTGTCATCTCTCTATTTTTTGGTGCTCTTGTGCTTAATTCCAATGTTCATTTGCATTTTTTCTTTTATCATTACATTGTTGTAATAGTTCCAAACAACTTTGCAAATCTTCTTCAAGCTTTTAATTATGAAGATATCGATTATGGAGAGGTCGATTATGTTTGTGCACTCAAGTTCATTGTTTGTCCTCTCTTTGGATTGATTAACCCTATTACACATCTTCTTTTTGCTTTCGACCTTGAATGCCTATTTATTTTCTTGTAACTTTTGAACTTGAATGCCATTTTTCTCTTCATCTCTCTATTCTTTTTGTGCTCTTGCACTCAAGTTCAATGCTTGGTTGCATTCTTTTTCTCACCATTACATTGTTGTATTGTATTTGCATTGTTGTGCTCTTGCAATAGTTCCAAATGGCATTTTGCATCTTCTTCAAACTTTCAATTATGGAGAGGCCAATTGTGTTCATGTGTTTACGTTCAATGTTTGACATTTGATCATCGTTGCTCCATGTATGTTCTATTACATCTATAGCTTTGCCATTTGGTTTACAAGTTTTGTTTTTTTGTTTATTTTGTTCTCTTGTCTATCTTATGTTGGTTTTTCCTACAATATCCTCTTAAAATATGTGTTTTTTGCCTCTGATGTCGCAATCTTTGTTCCATTGTCACAATTTTTATAGATCCTCACACATTTTACTTTCTTCATGTTATGTTTTTTTGTTTTGTGCATGTTATTGAAAGTTGTTGTGATGGTTGTCAAAAGGGTTGCAAACATCTAAAGACAAATTGATCCTTTGGATCAACCACATCCAACTTAGTTGTATTATCTTTGCTTGAATTACTATTAGATGACCAGGTATTCTAACTTTGGTTGGCACTACATTTTTGTGTTCATCTCACAAGTGGAATTTGATGCAAGATCAATATCCATGGTCTTCTTTACTTTTGAACCTTTCATGTGACCTCTACCCCTTTGTGTCTCTCAAGCTTTTCTTCAAGTATGTGACACATTGCACCTCCCTATAGTCTCAAGTACTTGATTCTCCCCATCTTTTGCATTGAATTTGATGTTAAAATATGTGTTGAATTATAATTCATTTGATTCTTTAACTAGAATTCATGTTGTGAATTTTGAAGAAAATGCACACAACATACCTTGATTTTCATTGTTTGCAATTGTGTTAGTTTCAATGTTGTTATTGCCTTGGAATGCCATGTGAATTTGTGAAATTGTAAAAGAATCCTCACCGTGCCAAAGATGAAATTGTTGTGAACATCAAATTTGTGATGTTCCACACTATATGAATTTTGAAGCTTGTAGACACTCGACAATGTTGTGATTGCTAAAGCTTGAATATGTTTTGTGTCAAAGGTTACATACATCAAAGTTGTGAGCATTGAAGGCTTGTGGATGGTGTGAATGTTAAAGTTTTGCAAATGCTTGTAAACATTATAAAATAGTTGGAAGATTTGTAGTAGTGCATACATTGTAAAAGTCATGAAGCTTTGTTGTTGTAAAGTTTGTAGTATGCAATGAGTTTGATAGTGCAATCACATGCAAGATAATTATAATTATAACATTTCACCACAACAAAACATGTCTTTTATGCAAGTTTTAACATGTATGTTTTTTTAAAAATCATGATCGTATGATGTCTAAAGTGAGGTTTTAACCTTCACCTCTTTGGCCACATTCCAAGGCTTTAACTATCTAATTGCCACTTTGTTTGGTGACAAATAATATCATTTCAAAAAATACAAACACGTGTCTATTCTAAATTATGTAATAATGTGATAAATGATTATAAAATTAAATTTTGATTTGTTAGTTACCACATAAGTACCTACTTACCAACCTACCTACCTAGGTATTTACATAATGTAATTAAACCTTGATTTGGTAGGTATTAAGTAAGTAGGTACCTACCAATTTACATACCACCCTATATATTTGGCAAGTGCCTAGAGTAGGTAGGTACCAATGTACATAGGTAGGTTGGTAAATTTTACAAAGGTTGGTAAATTTTACAAAGGTTGGTACCTACATAAGTGGCATCACAATCTAACATTATAGTCATGTGTAAAAATGTCTTATTTTAATCACAATAGTCAAGGTCTGAAATCCACATTGTATAACATTGTTCAATTTAACTAAATACCAAGTTGTAATTAGTCACAACAAACACACCTACTTTTCATTTTAGTCAAAATGAATGTAATTAATCATTTTAATCAAAATAGACATGATTAACTTTGACTCTACAATCAATTTAATCACAATATTACTAACAAAAAAATATGATTGTGTTGTAATTTTTGTTGAGATTTTACCATCCCCATAACATTTTTGTAATATTGACTATGACATCATTTTTTGGAGATAACTTTAACATTAGGTGTGAACTCCAATACATTGCCATTTTTATACCATTCATCACTACTTTACTAGTAGGTGCTCACACACCTATAGTGTTGTCATGTAACCAAAAAGAAAGCAAAAAGAATATAAAAGCTTTTCAATGACACATTGCAAGAAAAAAAACCTCAAATCAATGTTTATTTGGTTATAAGAACTTTGGTAGGTGCAAATTCTATCCTAAAATTGTTCTTTGCCTATTTAAAACAATAAAAATTTCATTTCAATCATTCATTCAATACTTAAAATCTATTATTCAATTGTTCAAAACAATTATCATAGATTGTTTTACACAACTTCTTTCTTACAACTATTGTTTATTCTACTCAAATTTTATTTCTTTTATAAAAAAAATTGTGGTCAAAATACAACTAGATTATCAAAAAGCCCAACACAACAAATACAAACTAAATTCATGTTGTTTCACCAACTTTACACTTCTCTCTTTACTCCAAATTGAATAATATCACAAAACTATAGTTTAAAAGGTAGAAATTAGAATTGAAATATGAAAAATTTGTGGTTTCAAATACCAATAAAAATCTAAAATCATATTATGTCACCCTATCTAACTATAATAGCTCTCTAAGTCTTCCTTTCAATGTAAAAAAACAATCTCCTCCAACTTTCACAAAATCTAGAACTACATCTTAAATCACTTCCCTCCAAAAGTAATTCAAAATCAAATGTCCAACAATCTTGATCCTATCTAGCTCATTCACTACTTTGTTTAATCCCTACCATTCTCTTGATTTATTCTACCTTGGTTGATCATTGTCACACATTGGGTAACATTACCTTCCACTATGGATTTCATCCTCGAAATCCTTTCTTTAGTAAAATTCTTGCTCTTGAATCATTGTGTCAGTCATCTATGGTTTTGTTTATTCCCCATGAATTGCTAATATTACTACCTGCACTTCAATCTATGGTCATGCATGGCCCTTAACTTCTATGGTTATTTAAATAACTGAATTTTCAAATAGTATTATTGTTATACCTTCTTGATCTTGTTTCTATGTATGTTCCACCACCTATTGCACACCTTCAATTGGTTGCCTTTGTGTGCTAGTATCAGCAATTATTTTTTTGTTTCTTATTATGAAGATGTCTATGTTTGCTCTTCAACTACCACATTTGGAATATCTTGTCCTCCTCCCCTCAAATTTTGCAATTCCCTTGGTTATTTCTCCTTGACTGCTCCGCTACATTCAACTTTTCCACCTCTTGTACAAGACTAGACAATTTTGAACTATTTGGAATGTGATAAATAAAATGTAGAAAGGATTTATTGAAGGCAATTATGTCTTTTGTAAGCAGCCTCATCCCTTCTATGCATAACCAATTTTTTTTTACATCTCTTGTTGGAATTAAGTTTCCACCAACTTTCACCACTCATCAAACTTAACATAAACATCATCCATCTATTGTTTGGTACACAATATTGAATAATATTATACCAAGTCATCCTATTCTTCCAATCTATTGTTGACATATGCTAGATCCAAATCCTTGTTCTTCTCCAACAGGTCATCCAACTTTGACTTGGTTCTAATCATCTCCTACCTTAATTCATTCACCTTAATGATTGCTTGCTCCTTGTCCTTCTTTGCCTTCTGTCTATAGGGCTCCTCTCTTGTAATCATGTTTTTCATTTATAGAATTTATACCATCATCTTTTCCATGGTTTGATTTCTAGTCTCCTATTCCTACAACCACAATTCCCTCTCTTTTTCCAAGCCCTCAACCTTATGCTTATACTCTATTAATGCCTCCTGATATGCATGATTTGCGTCATTCCATGCCTCCTCTTTCTTCTTCAACTCCTTGCATTCCTTCTGTAACTTTGTCCAATCCATCATCCTTTGCTTCACCTCCTTATTTTCTATGGTTAGTTGCAACATTTTCACATTGACTTTCTCTTCTATCTCCTTCTTTTGTTATTTCCAAGTTACTATACGTTGTTTGTACTCTTCATTTTACTATTCTTATTTCATCTGTTGCAACAATCCCTATTTTTTGCCCTCCATTGTGGTTAATCTAAATTTTAATGATTTGATTTCCAACCCAAATTACCCATCTTCTAATTCACACTTGCCATTGCTTGAAACAATTATGTAGTTTTGTTACTTCCCAGCACCTCCTCTACCAATTCTTCTATAGATTTGGGTGTCAAATTATGTGATGACTCCTCCTTAGAGGCATCTTTTGATGACATTCCCCTATCCCTCATCTATAAACCCAAATCCATATCCAACCCATGCCCTTCTACTAATCCCGGTCTACTATGTGGTAGCACTATGGTAGGTGGTCTAAAGTTATTAAATGTTGATTATAATACAACCATTTGTGGTTCCTAGGTTGGATGTGGTTGTTGTTGCTCCATCGGTGGTTGTGTAACCTATATGTCCATTAAAGGCTCCTAATGAACCTCCATATGTGCATGAAAATCATACAATTTGTCCACATCATCATACTGCATGTGTTCATGTTGGTTTTGCAATGTTGTTATCACCTAAGGTGATATGTTCCTTTCTAATTTAATTTGTTGCATTTCTCCTTCTTTTCTTGATCATGTTTTAAGGTATGATCCCTTTACGGTTTGGATGGAATATGTATGGTTAACATTCCTAAAACTATAATTCATGTTTGTCTAATACTTCCATGCATGACTTTCTAAGGCCTAACATCCTCTTTCGACTTCCTCTGTTGCTTTGATCTTTCTTTAATCTCATATATATTTGTCCTTTTCTACAAAGATTTTGGAAATCCCCTTGATGTTCCCCTCATACTATTCAAAACATGTTAGAACTCCTTTTTAAACCTTTTGGATTTTTTCTAAATTTATGTTGTCTTTTTTTATGTTGCCTTAAAATCCTCTTAAACAATCTTTCTATAACCAGCATTGAATGATAAATCTCCTTCTTGTCTTTTTACTTTCCATTGTTTGCATTTTCTCCTACATCTTTGTCCATCTATCCAATCAGTGCACATATTATTGAATTGAATCTATGCCCAATCTACTTCAATTCCCTTTTCTACCTTCATGAATGTTAGTGCATTCTTGTTGCTCATGTAATTCACCTCTCCCTTTAGTAAATCATAGATATAACTACATGATATTTAACATTAATGGGCAGTTTACACTTCTTAACATTCCACTAGTCTATATTTGTGTATGGGGGTTTGATATCATGTTTGAACAATAAATCTTTTGCTAATTTTTTGGTCACCTGTCTTTTACAATCCTCAACATAACCACTATAATAGACACCAAAGGCATCAGCTACTAATTGCTTACTAATGACATACATTATGTTTCTCCTACCAAAGTAATTCTCAAATCCTTTGATCACAAAAGTATTCAAAAATTCTATTAATGCATCATGATCTAGTTATTTAATTCCATTCAATGGCCAACAATGTGACCAAACCAACCTTACTAGCCCAAGCCTCTTTTTTTTCTCCCATTTTCTTCCACACTTTTAGTCTCTTCACATGTTTAGAATAACTCTATTTGGTGGGTGTAAAAACATATTTGTTTTCATTTGGGATCTTAATTCCTCTTTTTCTAAAGTTTTTTTATCCATTTTCCACCAAGGGTTTTACCTATTTCTTGGCACAAATACTAGTAAATTTCCCAAACCTGATTGAGATGATGATGGAAGCAAGAATTATTGTTCTGCCATTTGTGGCTGCACCTCCTTTTGTGTGATGTCTATGATTTCATAGACACATGTTGCTACTTCAATGAATCTCTTAACTACACCAAAACCTTCTTCTTCGTTTTCATCACTAGACTCATGAATCTCCACAAGTTTTTGTGTTGTTACACCAAGTCCCATTGCCACTCTTGCTTGCCTTCTGAAAATTCCTCTTTGTAGCCTCTCCAACAATGGTATTGTCATCTCTTCAATATCATCTACACATCTAACTGTTTCACTAATTTCTTTTGTGAATCATTTCCCTTCCTCACATTTCAATGATGATGGTGATGCCAAGGGTGAAATCACTTTCAATGGCACAATGTTGTAAATTGGTCCGCCCGCCTATCTCTCCAACTCCACGTGGAATTTTCTATGTTTTGTAAGAACTTCTACCATATAATGTTCTTCTTCAAGTTTCTTCATTCTCTCTCACTCTACAATTTTTTGTGTTTTTGCCTTTGTTACAAGTCTCTACAATTTTTCCAGTGCACTTTCCTCATTCATACTACAACAAACATTACAAAACAAAAAATTGTTTTGGAATGTAACAATTTCAAATGGAAAGAAGTTTGACAGCCATTCCTTCCTCCCATTTTTTCATTTACGGTTTAAGGTAGTTCGTTCATTCTGCATTAATTATTCGTTTTTCTCAAGCACCCCATTCCTTTCATGATGGCATTGTTTTTAGACCTCCATGTGGATGCAATTATTATCTATTAATGCCTCAGATGCATTATGATCTTCATTTATCCAAATGCCATCATCACCATCTTCCCCTTCATCTTTCATCATCTTTGCCATGTGTGTTGTAGTCTACTCCAACTTATCAATTGAATTTGCTGGTGAATCATCATATTTATCCATGGTCTTAACCACCAAGTTGCCATTGTTAATTTGTGGTCATCATAACATTGTTTTGTCATCTTCATTTTCATTTGTATCATTATCTTCCCGGACTCCTTGCTGTGGTTGATCTATGGTCTATAGTTCCTCCCAGTAAACTAGTTTTTATATTTCAAATTTTGGCACCTTAGATGCAATAAATTGGTATGGTTTCAACTTGTTAATATCTAACAACATATGGTTAGGTTGAAAGTTAGTTAATGTCACCAATAAGACTATATTGTTAGGCAACACATACTATACCCTGTATGGTCCAAACCATTTTCTAGTGAACTTCCCCAAATGTGATTTACTTCCCTTTGGAAACCACAAAACAAAATCACCAAAATTGAATTATTTTTTTGTATTTTTGTATTGGTTCCACAAACCTATTCCACTATCAAGTTCTTAATTTAACCTTAAATTGTAATTTGTTTTCGTGTAGCTTCTTTAACTTTAGCACCTTACTTATTAAAACTCTCACCGAATTTCCTTCTCTATGGTTACTACTGATGTGAGCCATACCGACACAACTATGTACGGTAGTTTCAATTTTTAAGAATTGCATCAAGGATATTCGAATGTGGTAAGGTTATAGGGGTTTTTAACAACTTCATATTAGAATAGGGGTTGACGAATGTGCATGGTTGCATTGGGGGGCGCGGGGGG
>Ga0209208_10001346_pt1 | contig 34343 bp, 34 predicted proteins | sample S1TSphfallax_3_FD_187694 | JGI IMG/M metagenome (GOLD analysis project Ga0209208, IMG submission 187694) | Host-associated microbial communities from peat moss isolated from Minnesota, USA - S1T2_Fd - Sphagnum fallax MG (SPAdes) (version 2) | ecosystem: Host-associated > Plants > Peat moss >...
TAATGACAAAGGGCTACTGGTGCCCATCGAATTCAAGCGCAGGTTCGGGTTTGGCCTTTCTGTCTCTCTTCTCTCTTCATGCTTCTTCTTGTTTGGTGAAGCTGGGCTGCTGTGTCCAAGATTTTCCATGTCTGTCAAGAGACTCTGATCATGACTCACGACTTCAGTCTCTGTCTGTTGCAACAGGATTGCAGGGCCAGATGATGTGACTTTCCGGATTACCCATTGCGGGGTGTGCTATGCAGAGGTCGAATGGGTGTTCAATAGAATTGGCACTACCAAGTACCCTATTGTCCCCGGGTATGTATGTTCCAAAGTCTGCATTATATACCACTATATTTTGCAATTTTTTGGCTTTTGGAAACTCCATCTCAAATTTTGCTCATCTTGCGGGACGTTCCTCTCATGTGCATCCATGCTGCCTGAGTTCTTTTCAGACTGCAAAAATTCATCCTGCTATCGATGATTGTAGATATCCCGGGGTTGGCATATATTATCCTGGTTGTGATGATGATGATGATGATGATGATGAGCAGCTTCTGAACTTTAAACCAAGATACTCATGTCAACTCTGTGCTGCAATTTTAGGCATGAGGTTGTAGGCGTTGTCACGGCTGTCGGTGACAATGTCAAGAAGTTTCAAGTAGGTGATCGTGTAGGCGTTGGGCCTTTCTGCAACTCTTGCCAAAAGTGTGAATATTGCAACAAGAACATGGAGAACTCTTGTCTGAAGCACCCGACTCTCACATATGATGGCATTGATGTTGATGGTTCTGTCACTAAAGGAGGCTTCTCTAATGCCATGGTCACTCATCAAAGGTGAGAGGGGTGCTGCAACCCCTCCAATTTTCTCCTGTTGCAGTAGTTACTGTCTTGAAATTATCCGTCTGAAAGTAAATTGGAAAGCAACTCCAATGCATGCACCTAAACATTGTCATTTGGATAGGACTAAATATGGAGCTCAGAGCTTCTGTTGGATTTATTTAATCACGAAAATTCCATCCTTGTGGAAATGATTTTATGTTCAGGTTTTGCGTGAAAATTCCGGATACCTTGGCATCAGATGTTGCAGCACCACTTTTGTGTGCGGGAATCACAGTTTACAGCCCCATGATGCGCCACCATATGAACCAAGCGGGTAAGAGCTTGGGTGTAATCGGGTTAGGCGGGCTTGGCCACATGGCAGTGAAGTTTGGCCAAGCATTTGGTCTCCATGTCACTGTCCTCAGCACATCACCTGCTAAGGAGGAAGATGCTCTTGGTGTTCTTGGAGCTGATGCCTTCATAGTCAGCAAAGATGAAGCTGCCATGAAGGTTTTTCTAAACTTTCTACCAGTCTCCATTTTGTTATGTGTCAAGTGAGATGCATAATTATATTTGTGGGTTCAAGGTTGGGCTGAGACTTTTAGGATCTAGAGTTCAAGGTTGGGTAACGAGTTCTCAGTTTGATGTAGCCACCATTGAATTGATAGTCCGACTTTGATTTTATTATTTTGGCTTGCTCTCATCAGTCATAGAAGAAATATCTCTGCAACTGTGGACTGAAAAAAATGTTGTGCATTGTTGGGCTATCAAGCATCTCAAAGAATACAAAATGGTAGAATCTTTCAACAAACTCTGAAGAAAGGTTGGGTCTATTCTATATTTGGTCCTCATTATAAGTGAACTTCCAAAATTGACTTAAGGGAAGGGTTGGAATGCTGAAGGCTGCTGCAGGGAGCTTAGATTTTATTGTGGATACGGCATCAGGGATGCACCCACTTGATCCATACCTATCACTTTTGAAGCAGGAGGGCATAATCACGATTGTTTCTGCACCTCCTGAGATGAAGTTCACACCTGCGATATTGTTCAGGGGTAGGTGATGAGGTCAACATACCCACAAATTCATGATTTTCCATGTGGGAGTTGGACACTTGCAAAATGTTCACATATCAAATTTGTTGTAGCTTTTGATATGCAACCTATAAAATGCTTGACTTGAAGATGTATATAACAAAACACGGAAGTCTTCATGTGAAGTATCCAACATGTGATAATTGGATCTGCAGGATTGAAGACAATTTCTGGAAGCATCTTAGGTGGGATGAAGGAGATGCAAGAGATGCTTGATTTTTGTGCTGAAAAGGGTGTGACACCCATGATTGAGACTATTCCAATCAATTATGCTAACGAAGCACTCAAGCGGCTTCAAAACAAAGATGTGCGCTACCGATTTGTCATTGACATTGAAAATTCTCTCAAGGAGTCCATCAAGTAGACAAGGAAAAGGCAAAGTATTCATCCATGGAGATTGGATGTATCTTCAACCGAACATAGCCACAAAGTATTCCAAGGACCAGGACAATGTCCTTTAGGTGTTTTTACTCTCTTTGTTAGCACATTTTGTAGGTTTTGGAAATGAGATGCTATCAAATGATGGTACTTGTCGGTGCTCCGTTGAACACTGTCCCTATTTCTTCATTCATAAAAGAAGAAGGGCATACAATCTGTATTGTGTATGAGTGACTTGAGCATAATTATAGTGAGGTTTGTGCATCTATTTTGGAGGTGGAGACTTTTGAACAGAGTAAAGAGGAGTAACCAAATCTTCAATCTTATGCAATACTTGATACCAATGGAGCAAGTGTCACAAATTTGGACCTTATGTCCGGCCAGTTGTTGTGGGAGGCCAACCAAAAGCCAACATGTGTCCGATCATTGTGGTAGGTTAACCAGAAACCAATGTGTGTCCAATTGTTGTGATAGGTCAACTAAATGCATTCTTTTTTTTGGGCCAATCGTTTGAAACCTCCATTATCAGGTGCAAATTTACAAGGGCAAACCCACTTTCCCACCGCTGTGGCACTCACCTCATCCAAAATCACAGGACTCGCCTCATCCAAAATTTAACACAAAAGCCATTTTACGGTTGCCACTGGAGATGCTTGTAAGGTAGTAAATTCAGGTTGATATCTGAGTACCCTAAGAGAGAGGACTCCGGCTAAGAATCTGATGTTGATTGCAATTGCAAACCTTGGATTGCAAAAATCTGCAGCTGCTGGACTTTCCAAACAGAGATTGAGAAACTGATTGAAGGAACAAGATTTGAACAGCAGATTACAGAGTACAGATCTGTGTCGGCAAATTTCCTCAGCAGTCAGATTTCATCTCCTTTGCAATCTCTTATACCTCATGAATCAGTACATGCAAATTGATCAAGCTCTCAGCATCAAAAAATCTGTCACCAATTAACTTCTCCTCATACTGAATCTACAAACAATGAATTTGGCAAATCTGAAGACATTCACAAACTGGCCTTCTCCAAGCTTAAAATTGCACTGTCAAAGCATTAATCAATCCAAGAAGCATGTGAAGACTGCAAGAGATAGTGCTACTTTGAAGAATATCAAAGCACCTCATTATGGACAAGAAATACTATAGTTCGTGTCTACAAGAAGAGCATTTGATGCATGCAACCATCTCCCACTATTGCCTTGAAGCTACAATGTAAACTAAACCACTTCAGAAAAAGGTTGCAGAGGACATCCAGATGTGAATACACCAAAAGCAGAACCGTGAGGACTGTCCCATGAACAGGTCCAAATGACATTTTTCATTTGAAGTAGTATTACAGTACATCTATGGGATTGCAGAGAAAACTCCCCAACAAAAGTTTGAAGGTAACATAACAATGAGTGCCATTATAACCTCCTCAGTGTCAAACCACAAGAGTACAGTCTAGTCAGGAAGTTCGCATTCTGATGTATGCAATGATACACTCTTTGTTGGAATTGTGGGAGATAGGACTGAAAAGGGGTTGCACTGCTAATAACATTAAGTTCAGCAATGGATCCAAAAATATAAGGACTTCAGGTGATGTAAGAAACCCCAACACTAACACTCCTGAAACAAAACATTTAGCAAGTTAAAAAACCAGACAGATCTTGATTCATTTCATTACTGACTTCTGTACCTGGGAGAAAGTCAATAGTAAGGCCCTCATCCCCAAAAAAGTTATCTCAAAAGCATGGATGATTCAATGCCCTCACACTGTGCTTGGTATGTCAACAACCATACTGAGACTAGTAATGCTACAAGAGCATATCATTTCAAAAGAATTACTAGAGATTGTCCGTGAAATATCCACAACAGCAGCATTGGGGAGACTTTTATGAACCCTTATGCATGCTATAGTCCGAAGCTCCAAGTCTAGACCAATTCATCCAACTGGTTAATGATATATGATTCAGTGTGGAAGAGCAACTCGAGCCTTGTACAAACAAATGTATGCCATGTGCCAGTCACCACCTCCAGAAAGCTTTGTGATATCCTCCTCTTTCTGCAGAATGGGCTGCTCATCATCAAACTCTATCCATTTCCCACTATCCTGTTTGACCCAAGCCACATAATGCCCTGAATCTGCACTGCGACCCTTGTGGGTCAGGACTGCAACCAAGTCATAAATCCCTGTCACTTCAGGTTCTGGAGCACAAACCTTCTCTGAAGAAGAAGGGTGCCGACCAGCATCATCCACCATCTCAACATTTTCATCACTTGTACTTGTTCCCAAATTCTGTAAAGCCTTCACGCCTTCAGCCCCTTCCTTCTCCTTTTTCGTAAGACCAACTTTGGCATCTTCAGTCTCCTGGTACACCTTGCGGGGTCCTTTCAACTTATCTCTAAGTTCCTCAGTGCAAAAATCAAACACATCCAATACCAAAGGATAGCCCACCTTCCGCAGAATCTTTGCCTTCTGGTTTGACTCCCGCTTCCAGAAAAAGCGTACAAACTGTACAGTTAAATATGGTGGGAGTTTGTTGATATGGGACTCTTTAACATGGAGGGTGCTGTGGCCCAAAATAGGTGATGTCTTCTCAAGCTCAGATTTCAACCCCTGTTTGAGGCCTTCATGCAAGTGATTCACTTCACTTGAAATATGGCACTTCAATGTATATACAGTCTCAGATTCTGAGCTTTCCTCCGCACTTTCTGCACACTTGATGATACTTTTCAATTCAATCCCAAACAGATGCTTAACAACTGGATTGGTAGCCTCCTCCTCATCCTGTGGTACTGATTGCAGGCGCTGTGATAGTACATACAACAACTGTGTCCAGCACTCTTCAGCATCTTGTTGCATGTACAGACCATGATTTGTCTGCTGTGCAAATTGTGGGTACCTGTAAAGAAAAGTAGAGAAGATAAGGCTCACTGTAGACTGTCTTAAAAGGAAAGAGAAAATATCTTCATATGTACAGTGAGTTTCTCAATACAGACAATTTAAATCAACCTGAAAAGAAGTAAGAGATGACCCAATAATAAAGTTGTAGATATTTTGGATCTGACAATGCAACAGCAACCAAACAGCAAACATGAAAAAGATAGAACCCAACCCTAAAGAAAAGAGAAAACAAGACAACCAAACCAAAATAGTTCAAACAACACTGACAGTTATATGCATGTTAGGGACCTTTGAAAGCAACATGTATAGTATTGACCACCTATCATAACATCCCCACTGACTTCATCAGTTCCCAGCAATGGGTAGAGGTTAATGTCCAACATTAACCAACATATGAAGTTTCTGTCACACGAGTGGCAGTTATTGGAAAACTTGGACATGGTGCTGATATGAAAATGATGAAAAAATCCACAAAACAGAAAAGAAGTCTCAACCAAAATAACCCCATATCCACCAAGAAACAAAAACTAGTCAAATGAACTCCCATCAAATTAGACCAATTAGACAAAACTGGAAGAATGAGGAAGGCGAGTACTTTTTTCGCAAAACTGTTAGGAAATGAATTGGAGCAACAGGGCGAAGGCTCTTGTCAAGCTCCCCAAACAAGTCCCTTGTTGCTGCAGTTAGGCTGTGCAGCAAAGGATCGATTCCTGTACCAACTGCTGCCGAGTACTCTTTAAGTGCCAATCTGAGCTCTGGCACAGAATGCAAACACTGCACTGTTGAATTCATGTAACAAGTATTGCCAAGGTTCACAAGCCCTGCTGTATGACCCAATGCAGCTGTGCCCTGCTCATCTTCAGGCAAATCTTCAATAAAGACAGGACCTTTCTCTGGTGCTTTAGGAATCTCATCAGCAGTTCCCATGAGCATCAATCTCTGGCCCTCCTTCACTCCCAGGTTTTCCCAATCACCATCATCCTTCAGGAGACCTCCTTTCACTGTAATTTTCTGCCTTTCAGGTGGTACACCAGTCAGATCATAAAGCTGGCACTTGAACACATATGGCACTTGCTCTGTGTCAATTTCCACTCCTGTGAAAACTTGCTTCTGCCATTTAACACTCACTGTTGGCATGCTGCCACCTGTGGACTGTCAAAAACAAAAGTAATTAGAGAACAGCAATACTTTGAATGCAAATTACAAAGAGTCCAATGATCCCACACAGAGCTTTAAACAATACACATACACAATTTCCAATAGCTAATTATCAAAAGAACCAGTCATGACATCAGATACAACCTTCAAGCTGCAAACCCTAGCTCCCAGGTTTCATTTGTTTCAAAAGTAAAAAGAACAATCTAAGCTACGTACTCAATTCCATAAAGATAAAGGAATCCAACACTGTGATCAATATGAGAACAATCACAGAATTGCTCAAGACTGTCAGACAGAACTGAGCTAGAAACCAAACTTAGGGTTTCCAAAGAAGACAGAAATCAGCAACTGACACTTTCAGGGCACATACTTCCAAATAAAACCTGAGCGAGAAATGACATCTAAGGTTCCAGCAACCGCGGCAAGTCCTTACAAGCCATAGATTAATTAACTCTCTCTTGTGGGAGATTTCTGCAGAAACAAAAAAAACCATCACATACACGTACAAACAAAACAAAACAGCATACCTTCAATATGCAGAGATTCTGGTGAAATTGCGAAGCCGGACTCGCACCGAATCAAGTGCGCAACAAAAAATTTCTTCTCGCCCGCTATCTGAAAAGTGTCGAGAACTTCAAGGAAAATCCAATTCGAGAACCCAACAACTTTTCTTCTGGCGATGATTTGTTCGTTCCTCGAGAGTGCGCAAACGCATCGATGTGGGGAATGGAGAAGAGAATAGAAGAGCTTCTAACCCTAGAAAAACAAATTCATAAAATATTTGCAAAATAATTCACCCCTCGAAAAAAACAAAAACCCACCTCACCAATAATCATTATAATAATGACAATACTATTATTATTATTATTATTATTATTATTAAAAGTCTCTTTCCCAAATAATAATCTATCTATCAAGGATGGTACTTTATTTGTTTTAATTACTATTTATAACTATATATTAATTATTTATTTATTGGCCTTGCCTTGGTAGGCAAGGATATTGTGTTTAGATTCATTATAGAGTATACTAGTAGCTTAAGGGATTTTGGCCCCTAAGTAATAATAATAGGTCTATTTTTTATATGAGTATTTTTGAAAGATGATATTTTGGTTTGTGTTGAAAGTTGAGATTAGTTATAGAGTTATAATATCTTGAAAGATTTTGGTTTTTTTAGAGGATTTTTTGAAGATTATATTTTTGCATGGTGAAATATTTGAGTTTCCATAATTCTTCTTTTACCTTAAGATACTTTTTAATGTAAATGGCAAGGCCACTAGTGTGACATACCCCTTGTTTGATTTTGTGTTTTGCCACATTCAGATCTCTAACCAAAGTGCCCATTGTCAAGCACATTGTCATGGACTTCATGCTCTTAGAAACAAGCAACTCATCCTGTCATCGTTTAATGGCTCTACCTAATACTATATGACCATGATCAATATTTTGTTCCAAAGACCAACTCCTTAGGAAGAAAAATAAAGAACTTTTAAGATTTTTTTTTTCAAAATTGAATATTCAAAATTAATTAATTGTTTGGGAGACATGTGCCAAACTTGCCAAGGTACTACAATATATTGAATGTTTGCAATCTAAAATGTTGAAAATTGAAATGTTTGAATTCCAATGTGTGAATATTGAAGTTTGAAATTGTTATGTGAAATGTTTGAAATTTGAAATTTTGAGAATTAAAAATGTCTAAATGGGATGTGTGAATACTTAAAGTTAAAAACAGAAATTTGAAATTTCTATGTGAAGCATTTGGAATTTGAAAATTTGAAAACTGAAATGTCTAAGTACTGAAAATTGATCTCTCAATAGCTATTCATACAACAATTAAACCCTAAACATTACAACAATTGAACCTTAGTGTCAACATCTTAGGAACGATGGTGTTGTTGAAGACTTTAGTCTTATACATGTCCCGACTCCGCCCAATATACCTTGTCAAAGCATCACCAATCTTTCTTTCCAATTTTGTTGAATAGACTACTAAAGCTAGATTAAGGTTAGCAACACATTTGCACCTCCTTACATTGTGACATTAGTTAACAAGTGAAGAAGATTCCCCTTACTACCATTCACAAAGAGACTTATCTAAAACATTACCATAAAAGTGCATTAGAAGAGGTTTTTTTTCTATCAAACAATGCACAGTATAATAGGCAATCATCCTAGCAGTAAGTGGTGCATCTTAGTGCAATCAAGAAAGAGAGAGGGATGAGAGAAAAACCTATCACATAAGAAAGAAAGGTAAGTAGTGGATGTAGTTGACTTTTACATGCTCCAAATCCCATATGTTGATAAACTACTTCCACCACATCTCAAGAAACATTAATGGAGATTGCTACATTGGACATCAACAGACTTCAAACTTTAGATATTTAACCAATGCAAATTTTAAATGATGACTGTCATAGAAATAACATTGTCAAGCTCTCAAAATTGAGTTGCATAGAATTCCTTTTCAGAAAGGCTTTCATTGATTTGTTGTGAACCTAGTTTACAATTTAATGTTGATAAGGAAAAACAAAAACTTGTGAGCTAGTTCATTAACCTTGAGCTATTAAAGCCACAAGTCCTCCTTGGATTTGCATATTGCAGGAATGTAACCTTAAATGTGGATGCAATGGTTTAACCTTTAAAATTTATAAGTTTTTCTCATAAGCTTACTCTAAGCCATAAACATTAACATAACTTTGGTGAGGATGGAATGGAATCAACAAAAGTAAAAGCTTACAAGGTTGTCAAAAAAAAACACTACAAATCCTTGAAAGGATAAGCACACCACTAAAGCTATTACTAATTGTGCTACTTGAAATGCCATTTCAATGCCATTTCAATACTATAAAAGAAACATGGGCATGTGAACACCCCAAAATAGCTATGGTGTTCATATGAAAACTACACATTCCAAAGGGTGCAATTGCACATCATCAATGGAATAAAAGCCATTTATGGGCATTTTGAAACAGGAGATTCACCTTATGAATATCTGCAAATGCCTTGCTTGTATTTACTTTACACATCTTGTTGTATAGCAATAGGCCTACCAACGTTGAATCCCACATATTGTGAACATTTACAACATATTGGAAAATCAAATGCCACTTGAGTAAAATCTTGTTTACACCTTCAACCTAGGTGGACCTCCTAAGGTCTCAATTTATTTATAATGACCCAAAAGCTAAAAAAATCCCAAAAGTGATTTTGGTCATACTAGAATAATTCTCACTTAACACCACCTTAATAAACTTAAGAAGTGAGTTGATCCTTGGAATAGCATGACTCAATCAAATTGTCTCATATCAACATGATTCATTCTCGAAGTATCCAAGTTTTCACACTCAACTAGCAAGTGATGTCAACCCCTAATTAAACAAACTTCTCTAGCATAAATAATAGAATGTTTGCCTCTTGTAAACTATGTTCTATATGAACAAGGAGTCCCCTCTAGATGACAAGGATAATAATTTACAAGGTATGCTTCCAAAAAAATTCAAATCAATATACACATGGCTACCAAACCATATAGCCTACTTCTTTAATGCAAAGAAAACTAGTACATTGGCATGAGTAAGTTGAGGCCATAGAAACAAAATCTAATTAGATTTGTAACAAATTAAACCTTTTCAGACATCAAATTTCATTAATATTTTGATGGGAATAATGCTTTTAATTGCTTCAATTATAGTCGAACTCAAGCACAAAGATAATAGTTTAAAAGTACTATAATTTTCTCAATACTAAACAATGTAAGTCAATTTGAAATGGATTGAGTAGGACTAAAGGACAAAGATATTGGGAAATGGGACTCTCCATATGCTACAAGTCCTCCTTCTAACAATAATATGATAATCACAAAAAAATATGCGTACACTTACATAGACCAACAAGTGATACCATTCTATTGGCAATGATGCATTATCAATTGACAACATTTATAGAAATATAGGGAGGGAAACAACAATATCAATTTAGGCAACATAAAAGACATGTATCAAGAAGATGACAACAAGGCTGGACTGCACAATGGTTTCAAGAAATAAGTTTTTAACCTACTGAAATGTTAAATTCAAAGGACAAAGATAATAGAAGAAATTTGAAGAAATACTTTAGCCATTATCAAATAATCGATATTGTTGTCACCCATCCCATACCAAATAAGTCTTGTAAATGTTGTTGTCAAAAGACACATACCCATCGCCATTTGCAATCCAATTGCTCCAACAACACATTAGTATGAACTATGAAAATCCAAGAATTTAGAACTACGCCTAGCAAAAATGGTGTACATACCACCTTTAGCTCCTTACACACTTTCAAGTTTCCCCAAACATGGTTATAACCTTGCACACTTAAAGGTTCCCTCTACAATCTACAAATTTAGGGAGAAGGTTCTGTTTTGTAAAAAGAACTAGAAAATTACAATGTTCCACTTTCAAATGAATCTATCTCAAGACATGTTGTTGCACTTGTACCCTAACCACTTGCAAGCATGTGGTTCAATTTGTAGTATTTACTAAAATCACAAGTTGTTGTTGCCTTTTGAAGTGCCATAATGGTATGCACCATGTGTGGTGGTGGGAAGAAGTCTTTGAAATGAAAGAATGAACAAATATTTGCTCACAATTTTCCTCGTCTTCTTCCTCTTCTTCATGATCAATGGCTTGATGGCACATATCCACCCTAGAAACACTACAAGTTAGAGAGTCCAATCTTGAAACACCAGTACCAAATTGTCAGTACAGCCTAGTGGAATCCATGTAGGCAAAATACATGAATGAATATTTTGAAATAAAAATGTCCATTTTCATTGGGGGCAAAAAAGAGGTAGTACCAAAAAGAAACAAATAAAAGAAACATAGTGAGGAAAATAATGTTAGGCGCCGTTGCATACCCCCTCCAACATAGTTTATATTAGTTCACCTCAAAATTTAATTACAATTGCACTAGAATTTAGCAACAACTTGGGTATTAAGTGTTATCTTAAATACAAGTTTCTTCCAAATACTATGCTTACAAATATTCAAAAAAATATAATGCAGTGTTTGTGCATAGATTTTAAAGCATCCTCTACTAATATCTGCAATTGACTACATTCATATGCATTTTTCTTACAAACCCCACTAGGAGCATTTGAGGGCTCTACATTAATGGCCCACATGACCATTTGCCCATGAGTGCCACAACAACATGTAGCATGTTATAACTTATTGGTGTTTAAGTGGGTTAGATTAATGTTATCTCAACATGTTTTAACACTTAGTATAGAAGGAGGCTTGGTAAAAACATGTGTCTCTGGTTTTAATTCTAAGCCATATGGAACAATAGAAAGTCTTGGCACAAAAGAAATTACAACTTACTGGTGTTTAGGTGGGCTAGATTAATGTTATCCCAACATGCTTTAGCACCTCATATAGAAGCAAACCTAGTAAAAATGTGTGTATGTGGTTTTAATTTAAACCATATGGAACCATATTGAGAGGACTTGTAAAAGAATAAGGTAGAGGTGGGACAAATCTAATGTAAGGTTTGGACCATGAAAACAAAAATATTTTTGGGAAGGACATGTTTACATCTTAAGGAAACAAATTGAAGGAATGGCCATTTCACACCCAAGGCACGCACAACATAAACTTAGAAGTCTAAGGTTCCTTGTTTTATGAAGTCTTGTTTTTGCTAAATATGTACAAAAAATGGAAGTGATGGAGATTTCAATTGGTATGAAGTGTAAAAATTGTGTGAAAACTTTTGTAGACATTGGAAATTTGAAGAACATCTTAATACACAGTAGTAACACATTGTAATTATTAATCAATCACAAGATTTCATAATATGGTTCACCCAAATACACTTATATGTGGATAAACTTTCTAGCTCTATCCCTAGTAAGATTTCCTTTAGGAACAAGTCTTTCTAGCAATCCTTTATGCCCCTTTAATGAATTGTCACCATTGGCAGCTAGAAACAACAATGTAAAGTTGAGTGTTCAATTCCAACAAATCTTCTTATTAACAAATCTTGTTTACCTCACAAAACCTTCAAGTCTGAAAGCAAATGCAACTACAAGGTGGGGAGTTCCATGGCAATGCTCCTAATACTAGTGAACATTTCATTAATAAGGTCAACTAAATTTGCAAATGTGGTGGATTGATCCGAAATTTCAATGGTCCCCATAATTTCAATTGATTATAAAACCACATCTTTGTTTTGCTTTTCAAAAACCAAACCATCTCGTGATCATGAAAGGTTTGTAATTGGTTGGTGCACCCCATACTATGTACCCACATCTCAAACAATTGCACCATCATGAACATCTAGATGTAGAACTTTGAACATTTTCATGATATGTTTATAGATAATTCCTTGTTGTGCATGAGGACAACACATTGTGGCCACTCTAAATTTGGAACATGTATAGTCCACACTTTGGGTCTATGGTTCATGGATGCAACAAACGTAATGTCTTCATTGTCTGGATGAATGAAACATTACAATCAGGTATATCTCGAATTCGAAGCACAACACTTGCCACAATGCCTTCCTGTTTTTTGTTTTTAACATACCCAAAGATCTTGCACTAGATGCCATACCATGTAATGTGTTAGCACCTCTCCCACAAGGTGATAAATAAGCCAATCCATTTTGCACCCATTCAATCTTTTTCTTGAACAAAACAAAATTCGTTTAATGTTTACATGGTAAGATTCAATTAATGCATTAGTGTCTTGGCTTGCATGTGGAATGTTGCAGTTTCCAACACACGACATGGCCACCTTATGCAACTAGTGTTTCTTAAGGTACTTCATGAAGTGGGTAGCATTGGGGTACCTTGTTGCTGGTAAGTGATTTCTTGTTTTGCCCATAGAATCGCATCAACGTCAATGGGGCATCCACATGAATACATAATCTCACCAAGAGCAAATAAAACTAGAGCACAATCTTCTAGCATTGCAATTTTTTTAATTGCATTCTCTACCCATGGTTTTTGCATGTGCCATAAACATAGAAATAGTTTGGCTTGACCCCATATGTTTCTACAATATATATATCAAATAATGTAAGTAAATATCACATTATAGTTGATAATAAAGGCATGGAAAACATTAAGCAATGGGTTATATGATATTCAAACATCATTCACTTACATGTTCAAATGAAGTGGGATATGGAAATGAAAATGGAAGGTAGCAAATGTTGTTCACAAACGGGGTGGTCTCTACAAAAACCAATTTGTAAGATTTCCATTAGGATAATTAATCAACTAAAAAACATCTTGAAAAGAGGTTCCAATGGACATAATAATTACATCGTCGTCATGTGACACATGTTATACAAGAAGGTCTACATACCTAAAAACATTTATTTTAGCCTGAATGTTGTCCACAATTATAACATTAGGCATTAGTCCTTTGGCAAACATTGGGACAATGTATGCAAAACGGGGTGAAGGTCAATTTCCCGAACTTTTCTAATGATAATGAATGTGGCATGTATTCCATTCTACCACTCATCAAACACCATCATGGTGTAAAGGGGGTACTGCAAAACACAAAATTGTGGTGTCAAGAATAATGGTCAAGTAGGTTATACTTATATAGAATTTAACTTGTAGACAAAACAATGGACAAAATGTACCCAACTTTGGTTTGTGCCAAATGTTGCATCAAAAGATATCGAACTCTTGTGTCCAAACTTTGTCATCATTTTTGCTTGCCAAGGGGTTTGGATGCGAAGTGTGAATGGGGTATCATCTTGGCTTGGTAGGTTCAAATCCATTGGGGCATGTTTAACATAATAGAAAATTGAATTCGAATTTTCCATAACCTAGATTTGCACACTCATAGGATCCTTGGCGTGTTTTTGCCACAATTCATCTACTATTTTCCTTGATAAATTTTTGACATTAGATGGTAAAACAAATATGTCTCATGTTATGGGCTCATTTTTTTAAGCCTTTTTTTTCTTTCATATGATGATCCATGATTTGTGCAGAAGAGAGCCCTTGCTGAAGGAGCCCCATCAAGTGAGCTTTCATACTATTGGACAATTGTGAACCAAGGGTATGTCAATATCCAACAACAACTTTACCATGGTAAACCTCACCTTGTTTGTTTTTATGCTCAAGATTGAGGTATATCAATTGATATAAACTTGGGTTTAGGTATGGTTGTTTTGCTATGAAAGACCATTGACAACCACGCTTGATTGACATACCAACCATTGTTTTGGAGATTCTAGTGCTCATTTTGGCACCTTGGTTGGATTTTGGGAACTCCAACAAAACTTTTTTCGCTTTTTTCTTCTTCAAAGTATTCTTTTGCTTGTGGTGTTTCTCTTTTTGTTGTGTGGACAACAACAACTTTTGCATGTGTTGTGGAATCATTCTTGTTTTGTTTTCTGGCCCAAAGTTATAATTGAACATGCAGAACATGGACATGAGATGTGAGGTTAGAACTCAAAGATTGTGGATATTCTACAAGAATTATGGTCAAGAATGGGTGGGCTATGCATGTCATTTGCTAACTTGTACACAATTGAAAAACTATTTGCTCGAGGGTGTGTAAGAGTGCATGGGGTGGAAAATCAAACATGGTCTTTTGTTCTATTGAACTTGCACATGAAACTTTCATTGTCTTGTTCACCATCCACAAAATTATTACAATTTCACAATGGGTGTACAAACCTCCTCCATGTGTTACATGAGGCAACCATTGTATGTCAAATTTCTAAAATGTCCCAAGAGGAGGTTGCTGCATAGTTGCCTTGAATGCCTCAAACAAGTCCCTTTCTCGACTAACAACATAAATTTCTTGCCCCATGTTTGTGATTCCTAAACCAATCAACATAATTGTAAGGTCATGGCTTCAAAATGAAAATTCATTCACAATAGAACAAGACATGTATTAAGAAGAATAAATTGAAAGCTTGCAATGTAGGCCCAAGGGACAACAATTTAAATGTGAAGGTGGTGGTGTGCCAAGTGGTTGCTACTTGTGTTTTGTACATCATCCATAGGAGATTTGTCTTCTTGGCTTGCCACAACCACAACTATCCAAATGTAGGGCAATTGTGATTTTGTAATGTTCTTTGCCAAAACAAAGACGACAACCTTTGGAGAAATCAACATTTAGAGAAGTTGATGTCTACATCGATTGCAAGGTTGTAGTGTGGAACTAAAATGGTTGGTTGTGGTTGTGTTGTAGACCTCATTTAGAAATCCTCTATTTTTAGTCGATTTTCAAAATGTATCCTACATAGAACAATTGCATTTTTCTAAAGTCTAAAAATTGGGAAAGATGTAGTCAATGGAGTGCATAATTTCAAAAAGATGCAATTGACAATGGACTGTAGTAGCAAGATCAATAGTGTAGGGAATGGTTTTGTTTACATTACAATGTTTTGTTGCATCTAGAGTGCTAATGTACACATGTGATGGATTGTGGTAGATATATGGTTGTGCACCATCTCCATTATGCCTTTTGCTCATGATTTTCTGAAATTAAATATATTTTTGAGATGTTATAAAAGTGTTTTAATCATTGCATTTGATAAGTGTTGGTGAAAGTATATTTGATATTAACAAATGTAACATATATATAATTCTTTGTACACAACTTGTCATAACCACAATTTTGAACATTACATGGATTTGCAAACTTCAACAAGGAGTGAACATCCAATCACATTTGCAATTGCAATTAAATATGATTTCAAAACAATAAGACATTAAAAAAAAAAAAATCATTCATTATTTTCAAACCCAAGGGACAATTTTCTGCTTGATTACAATTTGTGGATCCATTGGTGTTTTGTGATGATTATAACATGCTTACATTGTAGATATTCAAAATCCAATGTATGGCTTTTTTTGTTTTTCAAAACCAAATAAAATATAACATCAATGAAGGCATATGTAGGTATTATTGTATATACAAATTTTAATGACAATTAACAATATTTATGTGTAATTTAGAGAAATGTTTAATAAATGTTCAAGGTAATACAATAATTTTTCAAAAGTTCAATTCATTGTTAACTTGTGATATATTGATTACTAGTTTGACCCGCAATCAAATGCATAGATTTCATTCAAGAAATATATATTTTATTCACAAAACATGTTCACCAATTTAACATATGGCTTGAAAAGTAGTTCATAAAACTACTTATGATGTTTGAAAAGCAACCATGTTTGTGTATCCAATGAGGAAGCATCCAACATAAAAGTAACCCACAAGAGTCCATGTATGAGAAACAACATTTATCATGTTTGAAGAAAAAATCATGTGTGTTTACAAATTCATGCCCAACTTCACCTATCTATACAAATAAAACACAATCAATATATATATATATAGAAATATAAAGGAAGACTCATGTCGATTTACCAAATGCGCACAACACTCACATTACAAAATTGCTTCCTAAAGCCAAAAAGAACTACCCATTTACTTATAATTTCCAAAACCTACAATCCTTAGATCCTTTAATAGTTTACCTTTAACCCAAAGCTTCCATAATGAAGCTTCTAAGAAACATTATATCTGAACATATGATATTATATATATATAAAATCATTTTCCATATTAAATGCATATCATAACCATTCATATGTTAACATGTACAATCTATTGTACATCAACTCATCTACCTAGAGGCGCTAAGCACAAATCATTTGTCCTTTGATTTCAAGGAACACAATTTGTAAGTGGAAGTGTTCCACATTTGTAATAGCCTAGTTTGCAAATAAGGTTCACTACCCTTTTGTGAATGACTATAAAACCTTTAAAGCTTAGAGAAAGGTACATTTAAAAATTTAAGAATTTATGCTTTTGGATTTGTTTTAGCTTTGCTAGAAGTTGAAGCATGAAATAAAAGGATGTACATACTATAGTACCCTGGCACTCAGGGCAGTTGGTATTGAGAAAACATGAATATTTATTTAAAATAATTTAATTATTGCTGGAATGGTAAAGCTACTAAGGTAATTAAGTGTAGGGTAAAGGCCCCACAGTGGGGGATTCCTAAAGTAAGGGTCCTAAGACAAGGCAGTAGCCAAGTCTGGCCCCACATTTTGGGAATTTACCCTATGATGCACACCATAAAGCATGGCAACGAACTTTATCATAAGTCTAAACATATGTAAATAATGCGGGGATACAAGTAAGAGGGATCTTATAGCTATTATTTTGGATTGAGAAGGACCTTACAGCTATAGGTAGGCCTAAGCTCCCTCCTACTCCTAAAATAGTAGGCATTCAGACCCTTCCTATTTTCTACAAGGAATGTTCACAGATATAATAAGGTACCCTCAAAATGCACCGAAATAATACCTTTATTATTCCGGCAATATATTTATATTATTTTCAATAAATGCTGATTTTTCTCAAAATCAATCACTCACTCACAATGTTGAAAGTTTTAGAAATTTATTTGACATTCCAATTGTTTGCTTGCCCTAAAAGCCATGGTGGTGCAATGTGTCTAAGTAGTGCAAAATTACTTGGCATTTATTTTCCCACCTCAACTGTAGGAATTTTTCAAGAAATTTTTATTTCTACTGCAGAAGTGAAAAAACAATAAATAAATAAATAAATAAATAGTGATTAAGAAGAAGATACCAAAATGGTGAAGGTATTGTGCTACTCAGAAATTTCTCTGTATGCTTTACAATAATGTAAACTTGGCAAACTTTACTACAACAAAGCACTACAAACAAGGAAGAAGTGGAAATGGAGAAACTATGGATGTACCAACAAGTATGAAAGTTATTTCACCAGTGGTTGGATTTTTTGAGAACTATGGTTATATGTCAGAATCGGTTCTGAAACTTTTGATTATGTTTGAAACAAAGAGTGACAATCTCCCTGTTGCAGCTATTACAGATGAAGCTCCCTGCACTACCAAAGATGGAGGGTGCCAACAGTTGCCACAGTAGCTGAGACAATAATGCAAAACACAAAGTAGCAGGCTTTCAGAAAGTTCACAGAGCAGGGACAAGGTGCACTGCATAACAATGTGGCTCCAGAAGACATGATATGCAAATGACTAATGAACTTAGAAGTAACATGCCTGACAGTTGCAGGGCATGGTTAAATCTCTCAAAGCATTGGACCTGCAAGTAAGATGGCAGGCATGCCGTAGGCAAGTTGAAATGCTTTTGGTTTACACTAGAAAAAGAACTCTGGGACCAATCTAATTTTCAAAGTTAACAGAACGAGTAATGCACCCAGATCAAGAAACCATTTTACACCCAGATCCAGAGTCAATTAAGACCGTGCACCAGTATATTAGGGAGCTTTCCACAGAAAGGAATGCTCTATCAGATTTTATTTTTCATAATTCACAGTTCAATAGGCATGGGTTAATGTTGAAAGCACTGCTCATAGAATTGCAATATACAAGGAACATCACTAGATTTGATAGCAAACCTGATCTGGTTTCCTTTGTTTATTCCATGAAATGGTATACTGAGTTGATCTTGATACCTACTGTCAATTTGCTGCAACTAAGGTGAAAAAACAATTTCAGCAAGCAACAATTAGCTCATTTTCAGATCTTCAAGTCAAACTTTCCAGCTGAGTCATGCAATCATGCAGTCATGCAGCTAGCTATATTCACAGAGTTGCATAGCTGGATCACATTCACTAGCTTTGTCGTAAAGTTCTCCAATACCGTAAACATGCAGGATTAGATCGAACTGCTGTTTGCAGCCATGATCGCTTACTCCGCAATGTCTCTGGTGCTTGCATGCCCTCTTGTGTTGTATCTCTTGATTGCTCTGAAAGTGACCCCATTTGGAAGTATAACTCTGCAGGCCTATGTTCTGCAAGGCAAAAAACAACAAAAATCCTTCAGAGGGCTGTTGGGACACATTGACCATCATCCCATGTGACTTCCCATGAGAAACCAGCATTGACTCTTCTTCTCTGGTGTCCAAGCGATATTTTGAGGGCATCTATCAATAGACACCATATAACTGATGACCAAATAATGGGCCTTCCCCCATGCCACTCAACCCATCCAGCTCCATCAGATAGATTTCCTACATTTTTCTGGTTGATGAAATCTGTTATTGTAACCTGTAAAACCTTCAGGTTCATCTGCTAGTATGTGTCTTCAAACTCATGGACTACTGCATTCACCCAGTACCCATTCTTCAAGCTTTTTTCTTTACCACTTAGAGATCACAAACCTCATACTGGTTGACTTTAGAAAGCAGCATAAGAAGACACATTCGAAATCAAGAGTACCTGCAGGCCACCTAGCCCATGCCATGTGAAGATTTTTCTCCCATTTCAGAGGAGTCCTGCTATGAGAAGTTGCTTTGCTGGCCTCTGTTTGAGCCAGCAAGGCATCTGCTACTGCCAAACCTGCAGAAGCACTATTTTGCACTGCCTTCTGTAGACTGTGAATAGCCAATGATAAATATTGCTGATGACCTCCCACCTTGGCCAGTTCTATGCATATTGCACCTGCATCCACCAGCAACATTTATCCTCAGGCTTGATCCTCCTACAACATAAAAGTGTAACTTTCTGCTCCCCAATTCAACAAATTAATGGCACCAGCTGAAGGAAAGTTTTGTGGCATAAGCAAGGCATCGTACCATGAAAAAGATGAAGAATAGGGTTTCCTGAATGAAAAGTCACTGCTTTTGCAGCAGCTTTCTCAGCAGATAAGTAATCTTGAGCTTCCAAAAAGGTTTGAGCATGACCAAGCCACCACAAGGCCATCCAAAGCCCTTGATCAACCCCACCTTTCATTTGGACAGCATGTTCAAAACTATCACTCCGCAAATCTCTTGATCCAGCTTGATCTTCCAATTCAGCTAACTTCAATAAGCCCAGAAGATCATCTGAAGAAGTATTACGATGGCACTTTTTCAGCTCCATGTGCAAAAGCTGATGATTTTCTGTAGCAGCATAGCACCGTGCAAGCTGGAAGCTTGCGAAAAGATGATATAGTAAGTTTGATGTGCTCAGTTCAGAGGCAGCTTTTGCATGCTGCAAGGCTGATGCTGTATCACCTAACCGCAGAGCAGCATCTGAGGCACAAACTTGGAGTATTGAGCCCATAACTGGGTCACTAGCAATAGCTGCAAATTGGTTGCATGCCATTCGATAAATCATCTGGCAAACCTGCTTCTGCTGCTGCATCTGCTGTTGTAAGGTAAGTATCAGACTGTACTGTGCCCTGCTGTTCCAAGGTTGTGTGTGTACCCACCTGCACATGTCCCTCTTTCTGTCATGCAAATAAAACTGACAGATGAGGAAGGAGATGATATCACCTCCCCAAGCCCAACTATATGGACCCGAAGAGCTGCACTGCCCAGTTGCAGGAATGCTACTAACATTCATTGTCAACATGGATTGCTGGCAGGTAAGCACAAGAAAACAATGGTTTTTCCCTCCTGATGGTGGCCACAGCTAACTGCTTAAAGGTCTTCAGGGAAACAGCAAGATCTAACAGCAATGATCCTTACAACCAAGGAAGGTAACAACAGATGGATTATAGCTAAGATGCCTCCTGCACCCTGAACATATCCTTTACATAAATCACTGGTTAGAGTATATACAGCAGCAGGTCAGAGTATCACAATTTTACAGTTTGCAGAAAACTCATACCGTTGGACTAATGTGCGCACTGGGATTGCAGCATCTCTCTGATGATCGGGCGAAAAATAGAAATCAGGCTGTACATTTCCACACACACTACAGGCTACCACTGCACATGTTGAACTTGTGCAGACCACATCTTGCACAACTGTAGGATACAAATGCACATTGCAGCACCGCACTGCAAGCTTTGCTAGATTTCCATAACTACTCTCTGTGAGTACTTGACCAAGCTTAGCCCTGCCACCAGCATTCATCATTGGTTCATTAGCCCCTATCTAGCAGTCCTTGATCATAATGGAAGAAAACCCAGAAATCTGGGTTCATAGAAATCCAATTGAGAAAAGAGTGAAACTGAATGGTAAGCAAGTAAATACCGCAATCGAAAGCTGTTTGGAAATGAATGCAGAGCTATCAGTAGACTCCCAACCACCCCACCATGGTGATGTCTTTCTGCTACTTGGTTAATCTGTGGTCCTCCCCAACGGCCACTCCAGCAAAAGATTGATCAACAACTAGCAAAGAAAATCCTGGAGACCTTTCAACCTTTATTGATGTTCTGTGTAAGGCAAACAGGATGATTTAGAGATCTCAAAAAAGAAAATCACAGTCAAACCGTACCTGTTTTCCAGCAGCAAGCAACAGATGAGCTTGGGGACCTCTTTCATGCTCAAATAGAAGGTTGCGACGAGACAAAACTCCTGAGACAGACTGTTGGTGACCACTTGCTACTGCCAGAGCAAAAGCAGTGAAGCTGAAGGAATCGACTTTAAACATACGTATTTCTGTCTTCCGGATCTCTTCCAGTACAGCTGATGGACCAGAATCCCAGTACTTCATTTTAAAGTACAGGCTTAATGAAGTGGCCTCTTTTCTTGACTCATTAGCCTGTTCTGCCACTGCTGTTGCCAACTGCCTGTCACCTGATTCCCAAACTGCTACAGCATAACTTTGCAAGGCCTCTGGTTCTGACAGCAAAATGCCTGTAAGAACAATTTCCCAACTGCTGTCAGTCTCCAGATATTGGTCAATTCAACAGCCAGTTGCAATTGTGAAAATTGACTAAAAAACTGAAGGTGCAAATGGCCAGAGATAGCTTGTACCAGAGCCTGCAAGCTGGGCATACTCTTGAATTGCAGCTCTTGTATTGCCCACCTGCCATAAGGCTATGTCAGTCATCAACAGAGCAGAGCTCAAAACTGCTACTCCAGCATCTGAATTGCAGAACCTACTAAAAGAGAGTGGTAAGAAACTGACCTTGCAAAGAACACGAGCGAGATTTAAAGAAACCATATTGCTTTTGTTTGCCAAGGAAAGATGGTCTACTCCAGCAGTTGAAGCAAGCATAAACCCAGCCATCTTGAATGCTGCAATAGCAGCTGAGAAGTTACCCTGACACTCACATACAAGTCCTTTCAAGTTGTGTGCTTCTGCCATTTGTGGGGCGTGTTGCACAGCCTGCTCTATAGCTGCATATACCTGTCCAGACAAAATTAATAGATGGTAGTTCAGGCCCCTCTGTTGCATCAAACAAAACCTTGAAACTTTGGACACAACTCCAGTAATTTTCTATATCATACACACTCCATATTCAGTTTGCCTCATCTCCTTGAGATGGGTGACCCCCCAACACAACAGCCAGCAGAAACGCATAAAGCCCACATTCAAAACAAAGTAGTACCATCAGAAGCATCAGAGGGAAGGTTCTCAGTCACACTAGCTGCCCAGAACTTATAACCAAAATTTATAGCTTCAATGGCCATATGAATGTCTAGTTTCAATCAAATGAGACTAATTCTGTCTTCAGAACCCTGACAAGTGATATTGTGAGAAGTGAGCTCAATGCTTTTCACTGGTGCAGCTCATCATGGAACAAGCTGAGAATGCATCCTTCCAAAATATCTCATATAGGGGTCAACTCCTATGATGGGACATGCTGTAATTAGAAGAGAAGCCTTTCTCCCATAATCAGCTGTCATATTCTCAAAATGGTAGTTTACAACACGAAACAATAATATTGAGAATGTGTGGCCTCGGTTTTTGAAAGTATATAATTTCTCCCCACAAGCAGAGACAAATTGTGAATTTGCTCAAAAGTACCTGAGGCAAGTGCAGTTGGTGTGTGCAATTTGCCAGTTTTGCAAGGCCCAGCTGAAAGTTGACAACCTGTTTTATCAACAAACCATGTACCCATCAGACAAATTTGATGCTAGAAAGAAAACAGACCTGAATCCTCAGCCATTCATAGGGGGGTCCATAACAAGGATACCCATCCCTGAAATTTGTGCATTAATGACCAAGTCAAACTCAAATGCCAGCCAGACTGTTGAGTCTAGCAAGATGGGTCAGACATGACTTACAGGTGACAGATGAACAGCTTGCAAACAACTGGCCATTGCCTCCTCCATATCCTGTTTGCTGGAAAATTTAGCAAATTCAGACCATCCACTTGAGTAACAATATCAAAGAAACTCAATGAATTGTACAATTCAGAGTTGATAATTTTCATACTCATGTGCAGCAGAAGAGATTCTTTGAGACAGATTACCTGCCACGCATGCTGTGCACCAGAGCCATGCCTGACCATGGAAGGGCCAAAGTAGCATCTGCACTCCGAGCTCTATCAAAAGCCTGCTTTGCCAACTCCTGCTCACCTTCGCACAAATACAGCTGTCGCTCCATTGACATAGTCCAAAGTTTAATACCACATGTATGCATATATGGCTACTTGCAACTACAAAGCAACAATTTATTAACTACTGCTTTTGATAGGGAACTATCAAAACTCATCAAAAGCTGGAGAAGAGGCAAAGATGATAAGGCGTGCCTGCCCAAGGTGAGCCCAGGTGAGAGCATGGTATGCATCAAGCCGCAGAGCTTGGATAAAAGCATGTTGCTTCAAGGCCTTGGGTTGTACTAGAATGCCAAATGTCACCCACATGTCTGCATTGGTCCCATCTAAACGCAATCCTCCCAACATTGCTTTCTCTGGTCCACTCCTGCAAATAAATAAAAAATTCCAGCTTCATTCATCATTCTTTCAAGTTGGCTGAATATTTCCACCATTCATATCTATGAAATTGCAGAGAAATCTCCACAACAACAGTTTGAAACTAGCATGCTAAAGATTGATGTGGTGGTCATATTACTATGAGTGTCACAACAACTGACTGTCTCCACCATTTGTGCAAAGCATACTCAGCAGAGGTGGAGGTTCAAAGTTACCATGCTGGTGAGCTTGCTGTTTTATCTCGTTGAAGAGAAGAAACAAGCTCCATTGCTATAGCACAGTCTGCAAATACACTGCCCTGGTCAGGGCAGAGGTGCAGCAAATGCAGATATGCCCGCATAGCTCTCTTGGCTGCAGCTACACGTTGCTGGCACCATGCTTTAATTCTCTTATGAGCATAAGCTGTCACAGTAGCACTCACATCACCCATCCCAACTGCTTCAACTCCTGCTTCAATAACTTCACATGGCAATATTTGAGCATAGGTAACCTGTGTCACCATAGCAAGGTCACACATTAGTGGGTCCCCATTTGAACAAACTGCTCAGTAGTGCACCTTGCTTGTAGTGAGCACAAACCCAGGTCCTACAAAGGAGAATTCACCCAAATTAGATACAATACCCCTGGAGCATATCTTGTTTCTGCACAGACCATCTAACATCAAAGCAAGGCACTGGTGGAAATACCTCAATGTCACCCAACAACTTCCAAGCTGCAGCAACTCTGCCATTGCTTGTGGTGCAGTGGGAGACAACTTGAGATGCTTCCTGGAGTTTCAGACACATAAGTTGCTGGATAAAGTGAGAAAAAAGGCACTTTCATCAAGAGAATTCCATCAATCAAGGTGACATTCACAGGAAACACATACAGCTGGAGACACAGCTTTAGAGGGAAAAAATGTCCTGGACAATACCTCCAGAAGTGTTGCAGCCCAAGCAAAAGCCCCAGTGCTGATGCATTCACGAGCACGACCTAAAAGTGCAGTGCCAAGTCCACATTGTGCAACAACATGTTGTGGAGCTTTATCTAAGGCACTATGGAACATTTCACTTGCCTGCAAATAAAAAGGATGGTGATTAGAACCTCTCTCCAAGAAGCTTCAAGCAAGCTCTCAAATAACACAAATTCTACAAGACCTAGAAATGACCTTCCACATAACCTACTGGCTGTGCTATCAGTCTGGAACCTGGGTAAAGGAAGCCAATGACAACAGGATGTTGCCACTCTGCAGTAAAGCAAAGACTGGTGAAGCTTCTTGTAATGCAACAGCACGGCCATATGCCTGCCACACAACAGGGTGCACATGAGAATTTAAAAATTTGCTGAGTGAGAATCAACTCTGAAGGTACACAGCCACCTTGAGTGCAGCAGTAAACATGCCAAGCTGCTGATATGCCACACCAAGAGCCTGCAAACACAAACCATTGCATCCCATACACCAATGAGACACCAGTACCAATCTTAAAATTTTAAGCTTCAGATATTTGCATGCATACAATAAAAATTGCTCATAAGAGACAACTAGATGAGCACATGGACCAATTTTGAAAGATGGTTACCTCCCATGAGCTTCCATCTGAAGAATAGCCTCGAAGAGCATGCTGCAGGTTTGCCACTGCTTCTGACCAATGCCTTGCTTGCAGCTGTTCAAACCAACCAGAACCCCACATCAATAACAATTGCTCCTATGATACTAAAGATGTTGGCACCTCTGCAATCCATTCTCACTACTGGGCACCTAGAATCCTTGACAAGCAAAATTCTGGAGATTGACAAGCAAGCAAGGAAACAGGAAAACACAACCTCAAAGAAGAGTGCATAGGTCAATAACCTCCATAAAACCCAGACGACGCCATGCCCAAAATGCTCGAGGAGAGTGCTGACATGCTTCACGGCATATAGCAGCCTCCAACACCAGCTGCCCTCCTTGTTCCAAGAGATTACAGAGTGCTTCCTATAGCCCACACCCATCGACTTTGTTCTTGATACAATGACTGCCAAGCATAAGTATTGCAATAATGATTCTACTATTGTATGCTGCAGCAGCCACCCTTCAGCCTGAACACAGAAGCAGGCAAGGAATCACATACCCCTGCCTCCCCATCTTCGGAATCCAATGTAATAGCCTTCTGGTAGCAACGAGCAGCTCGCCGTGTATCTCTCGCATTCTGCTGGTAGTAATGGCCTAGATAGCGGAACACATCTGCGTCCCTTGGATTCAACCTGGCAGCCTCCACCAACTGTGCCACAGCCCGTTCCTTCCCTTGCTCACCTCCTGTTTCCCAGTAAACCAAGCCCTGCAGTTGATAAGCACATTAGCAAACCCCCACCTCATACTTCTAAGAAGTGCCATAATCAACACATCTCCAAAATGGTACCAGAATTTGGCCCTTCTTCGATTCTAACAAAAAAATATGAAAATAGTCAATTGACACAACATGGAACAATCATGCACAGAATGGGTTTTTTCCACCAAGGATTCACACAGCCATGAATTCCCACACATAACTGGCAGCGACATTTATCATGGCAGTATCAGCATGATCTAGTAGTGATTTTGGACCTACAAGTTCTGCTTGAAAGGTGGCTATGACTCTTCGTCCTAGACAGTAAAAAGTTTTTGCTTTTTTGCCACACGTTTGCTTGCACCGATTTGAGAGAGGATAGATGTGGAAAAAGAGAAAAAAAAATAAATCAGTGGGTGAGAGACAAAGAGAAGGTGCTGTAGTAGGAGTAGCAATACCAGGCGACGGTGATAGCTGGAGTTGTCACCATAAAGATTTACCGCTTGCTCCAAGAGCTTCACAGCTTCGTCCACAGACCCCTGTTGAAATGCTACCCATCCTCGATCTGCCAATGCCTCATGGCTAATCTCTTCGGCATCGCTTGATGACGATACGGCTTTCGCATCAAAACTTACTTCTTTTGGCATTCTCGCCTATTCCCCTTGCTACAAAGAACCGTCGCACCTTCAACCCACCCTCGCAAAAGAAACTAGGTGCCCACCACACATGCACGGCAGATGTTCATCACCAATAGGGAAAAAAATAAAATTTGAACACCACAATCAAAATTTGAGGAAACCGAAAAACTTCACAAAGCAGATAACAAAACTCTCGATCGCTCTCTTGATGGTCATCAAACACAAAACAAAGCAAGTTCTCGCCTAAACCCCACTGTATACAGAGGACTCGAGACACTAAGCTGCAGGAGGGATAGCCAATTTCTGCAGGTTTCAGGGGGCAAAACAGCTCTGGAGGCGGACGGTTATATCAGACGGTAAGTCTTGGAAGAGCTTGAGGACCGCAGGTTCTCAAAAAGCAATGTAGTAACAAACCGACGCTGGTTCAAACCCCAGTAGCGGCAGCGTGGTCGTTCTGAAGGTCGTGTGCGTGGGTGGCTTGGTGGGTGCAGTTTGTTGAGAAGCGAAGGAGCGGTAAGAAAAAGAAGAGGAAGAAGAAGGGTCCAGGTCGGTGGTGGGTGTTTTGGTGTTGTAGATAGAATCTGAGAAGTTGTTGTTGTTGTGGTTGTTGTTTGTCTGGTTGCTGCTCGCTCGGTGATGGAGGGCGGCGGGGAAGATGAAGAGAGGATGCATGAAGTGGCTCCTGATTTGAACGATGCAATAGAAGAAGAGGAAGAAGAGGAGGAAGAGGAGGAGGAGGAAGTGGAGGAGCAGCAGCAACAACAGCAGCAACGGCATGTAGGTGAAGATGAGCCACTACAGCAGGATGACGGTACGAAACAGGAGGGAAGTTTTCAGAATGAAGGGACAGCGAAAGACGCTATGGTAGAGAGGGAAGGCAAAGGTTCGCGAGACGCCTTCGCAGGCAAGACGCCCAGTTCAGGGTTAGTTGCCAGGGTCCCTAGCTCCAGCTCCAACTTTAGCTTGAGGTTTAGCATCAGATGTAGCACGAGTGTATATGAGGTGTGGATGTATAGTAGTTGAAGGGGTTACTGGGTTAGGTAGAGTTTTGCTTCTCTCCTTTCTGTAGCTAACGTCGTAACCATTTTCTTATAGAGGGAAAATCTTCATCGGCGGCCTCTCTTCGGATACTTCTACAGGTATGTCATCGATTTCTACCTTCCGAACATTCTTTTGTTGTCTTCTTAAGATCATGTTCTTTTAGTTCGTTTATTTTTTTCTCTCTCTTTTCTTCCCCTGTTTCTTTTTTGGGTATTTCCTTTGCTTCATCTATTTCGTTTTACGTTTCTCTTTTCTTCTTGGGGTTTTTATGGCCTCCTCCTTCTCTTCTAGTTTTCGTTGAGCTCAACAGCATCATGGCTTAGTGTTCCTGTGACTGACAGTATCATGATAGGAAACTCACTATGTTGTTCAATGTTTGACATTGGCCCACATCTTCTGCTGGGAGCTGATGAACTCAGCCTCAGTGGTGACATTATGGTTTGTGGTCAATTCCATACATGTTGCTGTTGAAGGTCCCCGGACATCTGTATGACCATTGCAGTTGTTCAAACCACTCATCAGTTTTGGTTTTGTTTTCTCTTACCTTTAGGGCTAAGTTTCCTTTTTCACATGCTTGCTACTTGGTTGTTGTTATGGTCTCAAATGTGAATTATTTGTAGCCTTATGACTGGGTCGACCCTCATTTCTATTCAGGTTGACTTAAATTTTAAGTATGGAGAAAATCTTGTTACTCATGAAGGTATTATTTATCCGTGTTTGTGGTACTAATGCTGCTCTACTAAGGTGGTCTGTATGGACATTTGTTTCCTCTTTTTATGAAGAACAATTAGCAAAGTTTGGTAATTTTAAGCATAGTGGCATTCAAGGCTTGCTTGCATACTCCTGGTTACACTCTGGTTTTTTTGTTGCTGAAGATGTATGCATCTGATGAGAAAGTCCTGGACCTGCTGCCTTCTCCCTTCTAGTGTCCAACTGATGCAATGCATCCTGCTGTGATGAAAGTGTGGAAAATTCCATGTCACTGAAGCTCTCATGAATGATTGTAGTTGTCAAGACATTTGATGACCTATATGTCATCAAAGTCAAATTTCCACAAAAGCTTATATCACTGAGAGTTGTTTATTTTGGGAGGGGCAGCAATCAAGGTTCTTGCAGCTTCTGTGTTCTTCTGCTTACACTTTTTGCTCATGCAGACAATCTCACACGCCACTTCAAGAAGTATGGCGAGATTATAGATGCTGTCATCATGAAAGATCGCTCCACAGGTCATCCGCGTGGGTTTGGCTTTGTGACATTTGCGGATGCATCTGCGTGTGAGCATGTTGTGCAAGACAAGCATGTCATAAATGGAAGAACGGTAAGTGGTGGTGAATTATATTATGTGCCTGACCTGTACCAGCTTGCTGGGCCTGCAGAGTCTATGTCCTCTCCTAGTTAGGTTTTACAGCAGCGCTCGTTTTTTCAGCCTTGCTTATTCACAGCATCATGTGCTAGAGTGGGAGACAGACCATTAGTGGTGGATGGGTATGCTCACTAGATGTAGCTGCAGGTGGAGGCCAAAATCTCAATTCCTCGTGAAAATATGGGTGCAAGTAAAGGACCGAAGACTAAGAAGATCTTTGTCGGAGGCATTCCTCCTTCTATCGTAGATGGTATGCAGAAAGTGCTTTGCTGGCATTAGCCTTCCCCTCCCTTTGTGTGTATACTTGAGAGAGCAGATACTCATGTAGTTTTCGTTGAACCCGCCTGCTAGAACCAGACCTTCCGATTCCTAAGCAGAAGCATCTTATGTAGCTAAATGTGAAGCTGCATATGGGGGTGGTGACAATAGCTTATACAATGTTATCTTTGCAGAGGAATTCAGGAGCTACTTTGCTGCATTTGGAAATGTGGTGGAGCATCAAATCATGCAGGATCATAGTACTGGTCGCTCTCGTGGCTTTGGATTTGTAACCTTTGACAGTGAACAGACTGTTGAGGATATTCTTGCGCAGGGGAAAATGCATGAACTTGGAGGAAAGCAGGTTAGCAATGCTTGTTTTCATGAATTGCTCTTTAAGTTAATAGATTCTTCTAAGGAGGCAGCTGCAAGCATCCTAGGGTTATATTTGTTTACTTTGTTGGGTATGCAGGTGGAGATTAAGAAAGCAGAACCTAAACGACCAGTTCAAGCCAATCCAGGGCATGGACCTGGGGGGACTGGAGGAGGTGGAGGTTACAACGCTGGTGGTGGTGGATCTTATGGAGGATACTCTGAGGGAGCCTATGGCAGTATGAGTGGTGGAGGCTATGGTGGCCCATACAGGTCTGGAGGAGTAAGCTATGGTGGAAGAGGGGGAGGAGGATATGGAGGTGGTGGATATGGGGGTGGATATGGAGGAGCAGGCATGTATGGTGGGGGAGGCTATGGTGGGGGTGGCACAGGTGTAGGGGTTTATGGCAGTGGTGGCATGGGTGGAGGATATGGAGGAGGCTATGGCTCAGGTGGGGGATACGGTGGTGGCATGATGGGTGGTTATGGAGATGGAGGTGATGGGTATGGAGGTATGGGTTATGGTGGATACAGTGGTGGAGGATATGTTGGAGGTGGCTATGGAGCAAATGGAGGGTATGGTGCAAGCTATGGGAGTAGTCGAGGATATGGCAGCAGCAATGGGCGATATCATCCCTATGGCAGGAACTAGATTTCCTGCTGTGCCATGGTTCATTGCTATTGGGCAATATAGGAGAGCAGGCAAAGGTCTTTTGCAAATTAGTGACTTATGTCCAAATTCTTTTGCAATGGTCCAGTTGTCAGTTGGTTGTAAGTTGTCTTTGCCGCTGCTGTTGCAGAAGATTTTTGTGTTGCAATTGAAATTACTGTCATACACTTTGGTGCAATTTCGGGTGTTCTCACCTCATATGACTTGTTCCCCTTGCACATTTCTCTATGCCATGGTCTCATATATCCAGAGTGCTTGCTTAGTAGACATCAGACTTCTAAGTTGTGGTAGTCAAGTCACTATCATACATACTACTGTGGATGGTCCCTGAGCAGGTGTGAGACTGGCACTTTTGTTCATAGTGGTGTGTGTTTTTTGTTTGTTTCTGTCTTCCCTAGTTTGGTTCTTTCTGTGGCTTCCTGAGGAAGTGTTCACCGTGTGAGAACATTTCTTCTTCATTGTGAGAATGGAGATTTCTCTCTTCTTATGAAAGATATTAGTAGACATCAGACTACATACCTATAAGCATGAAGTAACTTCTACCAAAAGCTCATCCTCTTGCTGCAGATCACAGTGCCAAAAATTGAATACAAACAATGGTTTGGAATCTAAGACTTGCAAAGTACAGTTCCTCAAGTGAGGTTGTACTGTTGATTCATCCATAGGAGGAAAGAGCTTCGGTTGTTCTCCAAAAGGTAACTGAAATTATTCTTGATCAAAATTGCAGTACCAAACATACATTGGAAAATGCAGGGACACATTGATTGGAGGTGCAGTTGTGCAACCTGACCTGCAAGTTGATAACAGTTATTGATTACCTTGCTAGACTAGTAATTTCTCTCTCCATGAACTCAGCCCTGTTGATAACAGGCAATGATTACTTTGCTAGACTATTGATCCTTCTCTCCATGGAGTCAGCCCTGTTGATAGCAGGCAATGACTACTTTGCTAGACAGGTATCCTTCTCTCCTTGAACTCCACCCTGTTGATAACAGACTATGATTATGTTGCTAGACTAGTGATCCTTTTCTCCATGAAACTCAGCCCTGCTTGCAACCAAGTAGGTTGCCCATTCCCCTTATCTCGCCATTTGCCAAGATAGATTATGTTTGTCACTGTGACCATGAATGAACCTCTTGCTATGCTTCTTGCATCCTCTTCAATTGGACATGACTGGGGATAGGAATGATCCAAAACTTCTTTCATGACAAACCTCTTAGCAGTTCAGGCTATCATAGAAACATAATTCAGCTTTCTTTCCTGTTGAGTTTCTTTTCACTTGATCTACAGAAACCCATGACTTGAGGGGATAAATGAAGAGACAGTCTGGAATGGAGAAGATCCAACAATTGAAATAAAGCAACATGTGGCACACATCATGTACAACAAACTGTGATTGAGTAGCAAATTTGATTCTCTCAAAATACTGGGTTAAGAGCCAAGTTGATTAGACATCCTGAGATGATTAGGTAGTGAGAGCCCTTGAATCCTAATCAAGAGTTTGATGATCTGAGTGTGCTACAGAAGCAAAATCTCCATTGTGGTAAGGAGAGTTATAGTTTGACAAGTGAGGCAGACCCCTCAACAACACTTCAGTCAGAACTTTGTTGTGCACCTGAAAAATAGCACCTTAAAAGAACCAATTCATCTTCAGATTGACAGATATACTCTTACTCATCTTCAGATTGACAGATATACTCTTACTCCTTTTCATCTTCTGCATTGTCATCAAGAGCATCTGAGCTTGGAATGCATCCTCAACATTGAGTGCATTGGCCATTTGCATGCATTCTATCTGATGGACTGTACTGCCACTATCTGAGGAAGTAATGACTTTGGAAAATGTGAAGCAGCTTTGGTAAACAAACTTTGATGAATTCAGACTAAGGACTTTGATGTTCAGACTAAGGTTGCAGGTTTTACCTCAGTGACATGCAGGCAGATTTCACAATGTTGCTTATGTCAGCTGCAGTCTTCCTATGTCTGTATATCTCTTCATTGCCTGTGCTCATCCAAGAAATACTTTCTCCCCACGTCCAATTCTCTTCCAGAGCTTAACATGGAAGGAAGGCAGGAGGTGGTGAAAGGAAGGAGAAGAATCATTGGCTATATTGTGATTGAACTCCTGTTTTGCTCCTTCATCAATCCTCTCCTCCCACTTTCTGACTTCCTCAGATGTAATTTCTGTTGTCTTAGATATTATCTTTGATTGCCTATGTTTCTTGTCTAGCATTCTTGGTGCTCTAAATGCAGACACAAAAAAGATACTGCACATTTTTGAAGAGAGTTCACAAGAATTTGTGGGCATACCTTCTGGGGAATGCAATGTGGAAGGAGCAAAAAAGATTGGTCATGAAAACATAAGCTCCTCAAAAATTTCCAAGACCTTGTTTTTTGGACCCAAACAATGGAGACATTTTCTGCAAGTTCTTGAGAGCTCAAAGACTGAAGCGACATTCAGATCGAGCAATAAAAACTTGGACCATGCACACACAATTTGACAAGGTGACAAACATACCAAACTGCACAATGAAACAAATCTCCAGAGAAATACTCATTGGGAAATCCCCAAAATGGGAATCCTTCCTTGTTACTCTTGATTGTGCTTCAAAACTGCTGAATTTTCATCTGGATTTTTTGGAGACATCATTTGAGTTGATGAAAGATGAGAAGAAGAAGATAGGGCAAAAGTGTGAACTACCGTGAAGAACTAAATCATAACACTTGTGCATACACCGAGCAGGTTGTCATCCCATTTGAAGAGGTCATGTTCAGGATTCCTTCCAGAGATCTTGAATTCTGGAAAAAAGCCACAGAAACAATGCACTCAAAGATTAAACAGGGTGATAAATGAAAACAGATGTTGAAATTGCACAAACTTCTGCAGTCCCCAAATAACAACAGCAAGCAGCAGAGATGTGTTTACTGATATATTCTTTCCAAAACTCCATGATTCAAGTGATGTTGTTTTGGGTCTCCCATAATCTCTAATTGTAGCAGCAGCCCCTGCTCAGTAATCTCTTGCCCACATGATGAATCAGTACCAATCATTGCTCGATCCACTTATGGGGTGCAGTTCTGCTTTTTGCTGATGTTCTCCTCGTCCACCACCACCACCACCACTTGGTTTGCTTGGGAGTAGATGATGCCCACACTTGACTGGAGCTCTCTCTCTGCAGCCTTGGAAAACATTGAAGAAAGTGTTCACCCAAATTGATGGACTTCAGCAAACAAGAATCTAACCAGGCCCAATTCCATCCAATTTCTCACTTGCAAGTTTGGAATATGCATGATTCAACAAGATTCAACTGGAGATTCCACACATGAAATTGGCTTCATTTCTGCTTAATCACATCAGCAATGTTCTTCACAGTTGCTTGGTTGCTCGATCCAACCAAGAAAAAGAAGAAGAAGAGGAAGAAGAAGAGGGTAACCATTGAATTTGTTGTTATTTTGGATGCTAGATAGAGCTTGCTAACTTTTAACAATGAAATTCTATCTATGATAACATGATTGCCTTGATCCATTACTATTTGCTGCAGCTCCCATCACATTGTTTGTCTGCAGCATTGATGACACCCATAACTTGTTTGGGAACTTGTTGACAACATTCAAGCAACTGGTCTCTATTCTTGAGTGTGCTAATACTCCGTTTATAGATCCCTGCACTTAGTTCAACACTAGAAGTATTTGCTAATCAAATGACACAAGACATCATCAAATTCTTTGATGTTATTAGAGATACAAAGTTTAAACACAC
>Ga0209208_10001347_pt1 | contig 34317 bp, 32 predicted proteins | sample S1TSphfallax_3_FD_187694 | JGI IMG/M metagenome (GOLD analysis project Ga0209208, IMG submission 187694) | Host-associated microbial communities from peat moss isolated from Minnesota, USA - S1T2_Fd - Sphagnum fallax MG (SPAdes) (version 2) | ecosystem: Host-associated > Plants > Peat moss >...
CCATTCCAGCCACCCCGAACGCTCTGTTTGGTCGCCATAATCGGAAATTTTCCCAAAATAACACTCGTGGGTCCCACCCTAAGGCATTTATATCCCCACAGATAAAAACAATATTGTGACTTAGTGTAGTGGTCCCGACCGACGTTGTGCGGGTATTAGAACCAGCTGTGTGTACCCTCAGGTTATCAGTCTGGGTATTTACTCCCTTACCCGACGGGGGTGAGAAAACCCAAAACCCTGATTCTAACATTTTGAACCTTGGTTCCCGAAAGTTTTGGAAATTTCCAAAAACACGCTCCTCTATATAACTGCCGGTTCTTTCGGTAGTGGGGGGGTGGGGGGGAGGGGAAGGTTTTTATATCCGCCTCTGGTGCGGTGCGAGAGGGATGCGATCTGACCGTCATTCCTTCCCTTCGAACGACTGCGATGCTTTGTGGAGATCAGGTCCTGGTTTGTACACCTGGCCGGTGCGGAAACTGTGGTGGTCCAACCCCCATCACAGATTGACACCGGTCGCCCACTGCTTCACCGGCCTCTCCCTCCCCCACCCCCCAAAACCCCCGTCACAAACTAACAAACTTATTGAATTAATATATATGATATGTTTTCTTTAGTGTTTAATGTTTTGCATTTTTTCATTTAGTGCACCATGACACTTTGCAACTCCCAAGTGGTTTCAAGTACAATTTTTTGTGTATTAAATTATTTTAAAGTGTAGTTATGTTGTTATTCAAGTCAAATTGCTATTGCCATTATTTGTAACACATTTGGTTATGATATAGTCAAAGTTGATATTATTACAAAGGTTGATGCTCTTGAATCTTGTAAATCTACAACCGAGGTTTTGCATCTAGACTCATCACCTAAGTTTAACTAAGTAGCAAAGAAGAAAAAGGTGAGGGAATGAGAAATCAATTGGGTTTTTAAAAATGGTTGGGCCATAGAAATTCCATGGGTGCCAACTATGGTTGGTTCTACTGGGAACTTGTGAACATGGTGAGGTATCATGTTTGCACATAGATCAAAGGGAGAAAGATCTTGGTTCCCAAATTCAAAAACCTCCATAAACATGTCGAGAGGAGAAAATGCAAGGTTGCAAGACCTAACTACAATGTGGGTTAGTACTACATATCTTTGAAGCAAACAGACAAAAAAAATCAACAACTATTTTGGAATAAGGAAAAATATGTAATTGTATACATGATTGTTATGGGGGGTGTGGTTGGACAGAGGAAAACAATTTTTTAATATTTTTTTCCATTTTTTTGGCTTTTGAAGGAAGGATTTCATTTCATTGACTTTGAGGCCATGAAAACATTATTTCAGTTCTTGAAGGTGTTTAAAACGCTTGAAAAAAACCTTCAAGTGACAACCTCGATGGGAATTGCAATAATTCAACGTTGCATTATCTTCATTACAACTAAAGTTGCAGTTCATACAACTAAGTACCTTTATGAGGTGATGACAATTGATAATCGATCTTGGTTTAACATTCATGCCTACCTTGTGAAAGGTTTCAAATGCATACCAATTTTGTTGAATTTGGAACATTTGGTTAGTGGTGGCACATCTAATCCCTAACAAATGTGATTTTGAATCCCTTACTAGAATTTATGGGGGTTTGATTATGGAGGAGATCAATAACAAGTTTTTTTTTTTTTGGTTTTGATGGTATTGTTTCGTTTGCAAGTGTCTAAAGTAGTTGTGTGACAACACAAATATGCAAAAGAATACATCCTTTCATGTTTGTTGTCCATTGTGTTGCACATTAGACAAACTTGGTTGTGCAAACACTTTCAAAACATTCCATGATGTAGGAGATTAAAAGTCTATTGCAAACTGCATACACATATTTCCTCTTCACCCAAGAGGCATTTTCAAAATGCAAACTTACATAGCTGTTGGGGACAAAACAAAACAAATTGCTTCACAATGTAAAGACTAGGTGGATATTTATATTATCTCTTGTAAATATGGTCCTCATGAAGTACATGTATTTGGTTATCAAAATGAATGATGATCTCCATGCCATTGAAGCTATAAGAACCACTATTGAATTCTTATGTAACATTGAGGTTGTCATGGGCTTCACAACTTGCATCATGCCCAAATTGGTGGTGGTGCATGAATTCATCAAATTTACTCAAAGTCATGACACATTTGCGTGTGACTTTGCAGGAGTAGTGAAAAAATGTTGTGCAAATATGTACACACTTTATTGTAATCTAAAAAAAAAGTACAATGATGAACAATTCATGGGTTTTATATATCTTGTGGATTGTAGCAATGATGGGTTGTCATATTAATGGATTGATGCAACCATCAACATTTAATATGTAATATTTTACTTCCAATGTTAGCAATACCAAATCCATGTAAATGCCTTTCAACAAGGGTCCTTGTTACGTGCACCATGATGATTGGTATATTATTGTAAAGAAAGCAAAAGAATGATGTTTAGTTGCAACTAACAATCTCATTGAAGAGTTTGTTAGGAGATTTCTTAGCCAAAAGCTCATGAATGCTAGTGGGATTACATGTCCTTATGACTAGTTGAACTTTGATGTAGAAAGTATATTCTTTGTCTATCTAGCATTGTTGAAAGTATATGATTGTTTTGAGGACTTTGTTGATTAGGTACCTACTCTACTAAATGTACATAACCATGGCATGAGAGCTTCATTTTTTAAGGTCACTATGCAAGCAAACTAAAAATAGGCTTTGGCACCTCCAATCTCTCCTCTAGTGATGTGCTACAATAACGAGTATTAGAGAATTTCAAGTTGGTGGAAATTTTTGGAGTGATGGTATTGGAGAGTGTGGATGACAAGTGGTGCTTCTCAACCTTCTCTTTTGTGAAGTCTAAGCTTAAAAATTGGTTGACAAATCATTTTGATTTGGTTGTTAGGATCTTTGCTTAACATCACTATTCCATGGATACTTTCACATTTGGAGATGCCATCAAGGATTGGTAGGATAGGTAATAGAGGTATGTAGTGCATGCTTAGATGACTCTAGAAAATTTAGAGTTGCATACTAGGTGTTTTTTGCACATTGTTTTGAGCAAGTCGTAGCTTGTGTGTAAATATTTAGGCAAGCAATGAAGGTGAGTTTTGTATTGTAGCTACTTTTTTACTCAATTGCATTTTGTGTGATCTAGATGTATACAAATACTTGTTGCAAATTTTGTAAGTTCCTTCAAGTGTCTACTCGCTTCCTACTTTGTGTTGATTTGATATGCACATTTCTTGTTGATTGATTGATTTCTTGATTGTTTTCTTGAAGTATCATTAGAGTGCAAGGAAGGTTTTAATGTGTGTTGCTTGTGTAGATCTGACTTCCACTACAATGGGCAGGATCCGAGAGGATGAAAGTTGAATCCCTCCCCAAGCCTTCAATTTTTGAGCACAGGAAGTTGATTACAAATTGTTGTTGTTGTTGTTGAAATGCTCTCCAATACACATACATGAATGTTGAAAATTTTATGGGTGAAAATCCAATGTAACTAATCTACTGTACTTCACAAATTTTTGTACCACAATTATATGTTATCATGATTTTTTCTTGGATGCCATTATCCTTTTTACATTTGCTGCAAGTTGACAATTGCACATAGCAAAAGTTCAGACTAGTTGCCAACATTGCCTCCAAGTGCCAACACATATAGCCAACTAGGGTACTTTGAGCCAATGAAAGGAAAAACCGTGGCACACACCCTAACCATCTCCCCCAATAATATCACTATTGAGTTTCATAATATGCCTGACAAGAATATTCTTATGGGGTACAGCCAACAACCCCCTCCCTCTATTCTGTAGCCACCACTATTCCAATATACTTTAAGAGGATTTGTTTTTGTCCTACAACTAATTTTGAACTGCATCAATTAGCTTTTTCCCCCCATGGTGCTTCCAAAAGTGTGGTTAGCAAGTCATTTATTTTATTATTATTATTATTATTAAATTTTAGTTCTCTCTTTTCCTCCCACAACAAATTATCTAGAAAGTATTTTGTTGAAGTATGTAAAATGGCCATGGAACCCTGGCCCACATATTACATGGCAGACCATTCCCATGGCAAATCTGTGAAGATGTCCCAACATCACAACAAGCCTACAAGTTTTTGGAACAAATTGTTCTTCAAATTTGTGCTCTGATCCAACGGAACTGAAATCTCTTCCACCAAAACTGATCATAAAATGTGTGAATATTCAAAATTTGCAAGATCATGGTTTTTGGGTCTTGTCAAGCAACTTAAAGGATAAGCCTTTCCAAGTAGTAGTATTACTTGTTTGTTCTCCTTTCTTGACAAAATATTTGAATTTTTATATCACAAATATTGATATTTCACATTAATTAATTCTTAAGAGCTATAATGCTTGGTCACCTTGTTGGAGAGCATAATAACCAGTGTATATTTACAGGTTTCACCATGGAGCCCTGAATAATTCATCCTGTCCTCCCCCCATCTTTCTTGAAGTTTGAAGACTCAGAAGTTTGAAGTTTGAATGTGATATGAGACATTCATCTCCTTTTCAAATCCAACAAGCTAGAGAGAAAAGAGAACATCAGGTTAGTCAACATTCATGAGCCACACCTATATGCAGATTAGCTTGAAAGCTAAATAATTTGAGAATGATCCACTCGTAGATTGTGCACCAAATGTCAACCAAAATTTCAAACAGGTAGTAATGAGAAATTGTAAACGGATACTTTCTTGCACTCCACTGAACTATTTCCCAACCAATAAATTGGGGCAATTCTTAATGCCACCAGAGATAAGTCTATATGCACAGAATACTCAAATCAAAAATTTCAACTTTGATCAAGTAACCATCAATTTGTAGTCTCAGTCATGCATGTAAAATGGGACACCTCTAGGACACATTCTCAAAAACTACAGAGAACTAGACAAACTGGTATCAATTCTGGTGTGCAGCCAACAGATGCGGTAAAGGGGGATACTCTACAGGACATTCTTGACTTGTAGAAGTCCAGGCCTTTCCTCATTAGCTGCAGCAATGTCGTCAGCTGATGCAACAGCCACAATCACACCTTTCTCCTTTACAGTCTCCAAAACATCAGCAAATGCATGAAAATCCTTCACACTGCACCACCCACAATCCCACATTGCAAGTTTCAGACTTTGAGTTGCTGTGCATAGGTGGTAGGTAGTCCTCCAAACTGAGTATCACAGTGCTTGTTAGTCTAAGATTGAGGAGTTTGCTGTACATAGGTGGTAGTCCTCCAGATTGAAAGCATCACATTGCCTGCTAGTCTAAGATTGAGGTGAGTCACAAATCAGTGTATCCAACCTAGTTGAGAGAATTTGATCACGTCTGCGTTGCCTCTCCTCATCAGTTATACCCATGATATACCGCATCATGCTGTATTCAAACATCAACACCACGATATCACCTTTCATGCTCTCTCACACACGAGATATGCAAATATAAGGAGAACAAGTACTTCAGGACATGCTTGCCATTGTCATAAGGAGATGATCCATGGTCAATTTTCAAGAGTCAAAAAAATTTCACTTTTAACTATGGGCCACCAAACATCAAGAGAAAAAGGAACAGGAGCAGCACTATAATATCTCGTGCATAGTAGGATTTTATGTGTACAAGTTGGGTTTAGTTCTAGGATGAGAACAAATTTTCAGTGTAAAACTACATATGATCAATAACATGGAATGAAAAAACACACCTGGTATAACCCTTTGCATCTGGTAACTGATATGCATCAACATCACCAATAGTACCGATGATTGCTTTTGTGAGTGCATCATCATCCAGTTGTAGATCCCGCAGGAACTGTACTGTACCATCATAGTTGTCTAGAGTTTTTACCAGATTTGGATCTCTGTAGGAGAGGTAAGAGAACACCCCTGCACATTTCAAGTGCACAAATTAGCAAGAAACAAATCCTTGTACTGCACACCTGTAAGGATGGATGAAGTCCATGTAATTTCTCACATCTTGACTTTCACATACTTCATACTCCTGAAAAATAGCATATACAAAGCATGAGATGAACCTGAATGGCTGTCAAAGTCACAAAAGCCTCCATAAGCACCGCCACTGACACGAACGCGATCCCACAGCCATGTGTTCCCAATGAATTTGGAGATAACATAAGCACTCCCATTCAGCTCATAACCTGCATCATACAGACTGGCTGCCTTGCCAACGTAATTCACCTGTCACCAACAAAAATGCCAATAATTAAGAAGGCACAATCTGCCTCTGAGTATCAAAACCAAACAATGAAAGATAGATCTGAGATTCTCAACATCCAAAGTGTACTATATTTCTTGCAAACATGGCCAAAAAGAGTCCACCTGAGTAGGTATGACAAGACCCTCATTTATCAATGGTAAGCGCTGATCCCAAGAGGCAAGACCATGACTCTGCTCAGGCAATGTATCAAGCAAGGTTGCCACATGAGACTCAGCATGGATCAGTGTGCGTTCATCTGATGTCAGATTCACTATCGCATCCTTCCTTGCAAGCAAAGCAGACCGAATGGCTTCCAGAGACTCTGCAACAGTTGGCCAATCCTCATCCACTGTCTTCTCCAAGTTGCGCAAGTACTCCAAGTAACTGCAAGATACCATAGATCAATCAGAATAGAATTCATTGAGGATAAGGACATTTCACTCCTCCATTGGTCATCTCTAGAGCAACCACCAGTATAATTGACAATAACATGAAACAGACTCAGCAAAAGAAAATGGCTTGATTTTGCTTGTGTTATACTCAAATATTCAGCTACCTACCTGTCAGATGCAAAATAACCAATATTTACATGTACCCTGTACAGACTGGAAGAAACTAGATGAAAATGTGATTGACAAAGTACCTTAGACCTCCCATCTGCTCACTAACCCACCCAGCCACATTCAGCATACCATCCATGCGTGCTGCAGCAACACCATGCCCACCTCCAGTTATCCGACTCTGCACCCACCCCAATATATTTGCATCAATGCTCATTCTTGCAAATACCTCCTTTGAGTGGAAGTAGACATATGTGAAGTTTTACCTCTAAGCATGATGCTGCCTTAAGGGAATGGATACTTTCTAACCACCATAACACAGCAAAACAGTTGCCAGCACTTCCCTCAACTTTTACCCCATGGTTACCCATATCTTTTTTTGTGACTATTTTAACCAGAGACCCCCAATAAAGCTTTGTAAGTGACATCTAGCATGGCCTAGCGGTGAATTGAACCCTACAGCACTTCCAACATGGTCATGAGTCCCAACCACATTGGACTATTGTGTTGATGCTCCCTTTTGAGCAGGACTACAGCTAAGTGAAAAGAGTCACAGTTTCCAACTTTTGTGAAACATCACACCTTGTTCAAAGGTCCTACCCACAAAGTCATTTGATGCTGTTGAATTTGGTATAGGAAAGGTCAGTACTCAGAGTGAAACTGTTTGATTGTCCAACAGGGTTATTACCAGCCTGGTTACAATGTAACGAATGTATCATGAGATGATACTTGTTTGACTTTGCAATGGGACTGAAGGTTGGTGAACTGCTATGATATCTTCCTGAGATGTGCATGGTTATGAAAGTGTCAGACTTGTAATGGCAAGATACATGACACAAACACAACACATTGCTTACCTCCATACGTGATTTGCTTTGGGCTACAAATTGCTTAAAGCGTTGTTGGTCATTGAATTGAACATCCTGCAGTACAGTTCGCATCTGTGCACACACCACATTTACTCAAATTTCAAGATTCAAAACAATCAAAAGGTTACACGATCCTAACTACAATGAATGCCTGACCAGACTGACGCACTGAAGATATGCAATGACCAAGAATACCATGCAACATCATGTTGATGCACAAACATTTCAACACAGCTGCATTCTGATACATGATTTATAGGGGACAAAAAGACTCACCAGCCCAAAGAGATCTGAACTCTGAGAAGCCATTGCTTTTCCCTTAATTATGATATGACTGGATGGTTCAGCCTTCCCCCTGAGAGGTGATGTGGATGGGTAGACAGAGATGCCCCCTGTCTTACGACCAATGAGCTGGCTCAGCTGCACAAAGTCCATGTCCTTGGTCCCCATCTCCAGAAGTGATTGGCTACATTGACAAGTCATGATTCTGTGTTCAGAAGAATGGTTTCACTCTGGAGCCTAACACATTCCCCTCAATGTCAAAAACACACATGGAGTCCGGATGTGAACATGTATAAAGCTACAATCCTTTAAATAGATATCTGTGAAGTTGTCAGGCAATTACCAGAAGAGGGGAACTAGGGGAAGCAGTTCAGCCTTCACTGTGCGGAGGTTGAATGCAATCTCAGCATACAACACATCATTTGTGAAAAGGTCATGCCGAAGCACTGTAGTTCCCTTCAACTCCCCAACCTGCATGCCCACCCAACCAATGTCCTTGATTAGGACCAGAAACCCTAATGCCCAGCTCGACATTACGCAAACTCAAGAACTCAACATTCTGATCCTCACACATCAATATGTCCAATGACCTGCTGATTCTCATACTTCTCCAGTAGGCATGTAGCTCCAAATTAAACCTCACCCATGAAATGAGAGAGAAAAGAGAAACCATACGGCAATAGGAATATTAGCAGCCACTTTGGGGATGTCAGACAACGAGAGGCTGGGAACAGCTTTTAGAGCTTCTGGAGGGTCTGGAGTTTCTTGCTTCAACCTCAGCTCCTCTGTGGCACGTGCCAGCTCAGCTAAATCTGCTGCAGTCATGCTGGCCTTCACTTTTGCAAGCCTATCCTGCTCCTCTGCCTCATCCGCTTTGCCTTTCTCTGAATCAGGCTGCAAAGTCCCCTCGTGTATAGGAACTCAGCTACTATATCAATCTTTCTTCTCTCTTTGTGCAAGAATATTGACCCAAAATACAATGTTGCTCAAATAAGCCCTTACATATGCTCTCCGAGTCAAAGATACTCAATTGTTAAAGCAAGGGAAGAGCACCAACCTGGAGCTCAATAGTCACACGATGTGGATTGTCCAGAATGTACTTCTGTATAAGGGGAGACAAAACTGCCTTCACACCCTCTGCTGAGAGCCTTTGCTTAAACTGCTCCAAGGGCTTGGCAAAGTGAAGAGGTTCGAATGGATCACCACCATAAAGCCACTTTGCCTGTAACCAGGATCCAATGTTCATATGTTTTTTGTTGCTAATCACTGAAGTGGTCACTACTCAGTGGACTCACTAATCCTGGGGAAAAAAAATGCACACAACAAATAACTGTTTCAGAAAAGAAGACTTCAAGACACCATCTTGTCCTTTCAAATTCAGATTCTCCACTAACCATAGAGCGCAGCATAAGCGAAAGACCTCGGGGAAATGACCCTGTGTTGTTCTCTCGCAAAGAAAACTCAATTGTGTTCATGGAAGCCTCTACTGCTTCAGAAGAGAAGCCATCTTCAATTAGCTGCTTCAAAGTACTAAACACCAGATCCTCCACACGGGACACATCATCTGCTGCCACACCTTTCAGTCCAATACTGAACTGAGGCTGGCGGAGCTCATCCTCAATACCACCTCCCACAATGGCTTCACCAAGTCCACTTTCCAGCAGAACTTTTGTCAATGGTGAACCTGGGGTGCCCAGCATGAGGTGATCAAGGAACCCAAGTGCTAGTTCAGTCTCAGGATCTAGGGGTGTGTCTGACAAGACCCAATTGAGGCAAACCATGTGCTTCTTTTTCAAATCCCCTCCATCCCCAACTGCATACTTCTCAACCACCCTTTTCGGCTCAGAAAACAACTTCTGAATTGTCACCTCCGATTCCTTTGCTGCAGCATTGGCCTCAAATTCAGCAAGATATGCTGCAGGCATTCAGAATCACAACATCAGAAGATATGATCAAAAATTTGAAAGCAAACAAGAGATTTTCTGAGGATGATGTGTTTACTTCACAGCCACAGATTCTAGAGTTGTGCAAGGACAAAGGACATTGAATCTGTCTTACAGAACAGCATAGATCCACAAAGGTCACACAATCCCAGCTCAGAGAGCTCATTGACAACCAACTCAGAAGAAAAGCTTTTGATAAAATCAATTGTGAACCTTGCAACACCTCAAAGAGACTTACCACTTATTATATGCAGACGTTCATCTGGATCATCATCACCATAAAACCACACCCGTGCATTGCTTGGGTGATAAAATTTGGCATGGAATTCCTGTTATAAACACACCAAAAGCTGAGGACCCAAAGTAAGACTTATTTTTAGACCCTCAACAGTTCAATTGTTCATGTGGAGAAAATTTTACCATGCGTGTCTGCCCAGGGGAAAAAATTCACAATAACATTGAGAGTGTAACAGTTTTGAGCATCCTAGTGATGCTTGGTTGTAGCTTCAAGATTGTCAGTCTAAAACAAAGAAACAGGAAGAGACCTGGAATTGTTGAAAGGTGAGATTTGGAATAACAGTAGGATCACCCCCACTGTCAACACCATAAGTATTGTCTGGAAATGAAGCCTGCACTTCCCCAATTACTTCATTAGATGCCACATCTTTTTCACCAACTGCTTGATTAACATGTACAAAATCAGGAGCCTATTTCAGGAGAGTAGCCTTTGGCACAGACACAGGGTAACATGAATCATGAAGTAAATATTCCACTAACTGCAGTAAGATAGGTCATAAAGACTTGAGAGCAATCCATTGCCAGCTAGTTACAAACCTGCTGGGAGACACGGCCCAAGACATTGTCAGGTTGTGAGTAGACACCCTTCATTTCATTAAATACTACACCTGTAATACCAAAAGACAAATACATGTTATAAGACACTTGACGCAAGCACCTTTAACAACGTAAAACAAAAAAGCATTACCCCTCAGCACATACAGAAAAAGCATAATTTTAACTTTGTAGAAGTGCAACCCTTCAGATAATTTTCACTTCAGCTCAGAGACCAATGTCACAGGAACAGACATGAATTTCCTGGCCACAACTGCAACCCATACAACAAGTGGAAAATATGTATGCCTCAGATATCACAATTCATAGTGGACATAGCAAGACTTACCCTTATATGTAATGTCCTCAGATGGATCATTCAACTCATAGTGCCAACCTTCCTGTTGAAAGGTTTGCACCTCATTCACACAGCGAGGATGGAACACAGCATCTAGATACACATCCACCAGATTGTAGAAATCCTGCTCATCCCAAAAGACCCACTTTCTGTCAGTACTGTGAAAAAGTCTCCAAGTCAGACTTGCAGGAAACAGAGCACAAGAGCAATTTGTTACAAATGTAATAAAGCAGACCATAATGGCAGCTGAGTTTCCAGTTCCTGCTACTGTCAAGCCAGAAAACTCAATATCTAAGTTGAAACTCTTAAGACACTGATATGGCTTCTCCAGTGAGGCCCAATGGAGCAGAAAAAAGTTATGCATAGATGAAGTGGTACCTTAAGGTTTGTAGAGGCAACAGGATAGCAGGTGCGATCAGGGTAAGTGAAGGCATTCAGGAAAGTGTGGAGGCTTCCCTTAAGCAGTTCTACAAATGGTTCCTTCAATGGATACTTTCGTGAGCCACACAGCACACTGTGCTCCAATATATGTGGTATCCCTGTGGAGTCCTTACTGCATCCAGACACATCAAGGACCAAATTTCCTTCATCTTCTAATCCTTGTAACCAGATGAATGAGGTCCACAGAGTGTTGACCTAAACTCGAAGAAGGATTCTGGAAGCAGGACTCGTAAGATTGCTTCAACAACCATAAACATCAGGCACAGCAGTGCATGCTATTCACAGCAATAGATGTGCACTGGATATTCAGTATGAAAAAAAAAAGACTTACGGTGGAGTGCGAAACACAATGCCAAAAACCTTATTCTCATCATCATTGGTAACTGACATAATCTCGGCACCAGTCTTCTTGTGCCTGTATAAGGTCGCAGTGGATTTGTACTCATTGATGAAACGCTCTTCCAACACCTCGAATCCTAGTTCCTTCACGAGTTCTGGATTTGCTCCTGGATTCCAAGTAGCAGTGGTCACAACAACAAAGCATGGTAACAAGCAGAAGCTTGACCTAATCCACCGTTCTGATGCAGTCGCCATCACCTCCTCCCTATTCAAATTTTGACGAGCGAAGCACACACTTGCAGCAGCAGCACAACAACAACAAACTACTCTAATTTATATCAATTTGCACCAGAAGATGGACTAAAGAGTACCGGTTTTTGGAGGAGGAGGTGCGGCAATGACAGCCTGTGTACTAGTGCTACGGGAGAAACTTCTGCGCTCAACCGCGTACGAAGGAGGAGGCAACAGGAGCCATCCAGTAGAAGAAGCACGCAACGACAGCATAGAAAGACCAGCAGGACGGCGCAGGCCTCTCCACTGCGCAGCAGCAGCAGCAGTGGACCTTCTTCTTCCTCCCAGAGGCGGCGAAGCCACCAAAAACCTGTGCGGCAACCAATTACCACAAGAAGAAGAAGAAGCACGACGCGCACGAATTGATGACTCCACCAAACGAGGCCGACTTCGTCTACAGACATCGATCAACAAAGCTTTGGACCTGCCTACTGTGGCAACGGTGGTCGCAGGTACTCGCAACGCCGATGCCATCGCCCTTCTCAATATGTACAGCGTACGTGTGTGTACGTGTGTGCGTCTCTCTCTCTCTCTCTCTCTCTCTCTCTCTCTCTCTCTGTGTCTTCTGTCTGTATCTGTGCGTTTGGTATTGTCTTCAGAATCCACAAGAAGGCGAGGAGGAGGAGGAGCAAATGATCCACCAGCGCCGAAGAAGAAGAAGAAGAGCTTCACACTCCAACTCCCATTCCTCCGCCTCCTAATTTTCCTTCACTGTGATTGTCGACAACCGAAATGAATGAAATAAGAAGAATCGTGAAACCCGAGTTTTTTTGTTTTTTGGGTTATATCGAAATTTGGCGAAATTTTCCCAATTTTTTGGGGTCGAAAAAACTACAATATTTGTTGGAAAAAAACAGTGATTGATGATGATGATGATGATGATGATGATGATCCGTCCATCCATCCATGACCACATCCAACACCCATCCTACACTTCCTACTTTCCTTTACTGCAATTGTTGAAAACCAAAATGGGTGAAATCAGAGGCATCATCAAACCAGGGATTTTTTCCCCCCCCTTAAATTTTAATATCGAAAATTTTTCCCAAAAAATAGAATATTTAGTCTTATTTACACAAGAAAAACGAAAAATTCCCAAATTTTTTATGGAGAAAAGAACAAATTTTGTTGGAAAGAAAACACTGATTCATGATTGGCATCAATCCATCCATCCATCGTCACATGATGGATGATTATGATGATGATGATGATGATGATGATGATGGTCAGAAGCATCATGAATCCAGGAGTTTTTTTTTTTCAATTTAGCGATATCAAAAATTTAGCAAATATTTCCCCCAGAAATAGCAAATATAATTGAATTTACACTAGAGAAACAAAGTTTTCCCAATTTTTTGGGTTAATAAGAATACAAAAAAAATTGGAAAAAAAAAAGCACTGATTCATGATGATAATGATCCACCCATCCATGTATCCATCCATACATCCATACATCCACCAATCCAAGCATGCATCACCACATGATGATGGTGGTGGTGGTGGTGGTGGTGGTGTGGAGGTTGGGGTGGGAACGCCGGTTAACATTGTGACCCGGGTTAACAGACCTCCAGATTGAGAATGTAAGGTTGTGCAAAGTGCACCTGGGATGAAGATGATGTACGTAAGCACCACCACCAGGCAGGCAGGCAGGCAGGCAAGCTTGCGATGCACGACACGCCAAGGCACACTATCTAAATCTAAGTAGCTATATAGACGTGGTTCAGAATCGCTGGATTTCTGTGTCTGTTTTTCAAAAGAAGTTTCCTCATGTAGTTGCATCAGCGCCTTTTTCAGACGCGAAATTTCAAACAGATGCCAAATTTTGGTAAACATTTTCATATGTTTCAACAGGCCATACACGAATGCTTACACCATGCTACAGAAATTCATGGACCAAAACAAGGTTGGAGAGGTCTCTGATGAAAGAAGGTGCAGTAGAGGAGAAATCATTCGACTAATGCACAGTGCCTTGCTACAAAACATGAACAGTTTTCTGAATGGAGAAGCTAAGTTGCCCATTTTCTCACCTAGGGGTAAGCAGGCCAATATCATTACATTTAAGCACCCAGAAGACTGCCGTGGTCTGGGCTGGGTTCGCATGGCTTTGGGGTTCCAAGATGGATTGTAGACCTGCTCTGGGTGCTTATCAAAACCCTTTAGATTTCCCGATTTTATTAACAAACTCAGTACATATGGGCCTCCAAAGCAAGAGGGGATCATTGGCTTCAAAACAATGCTCACCAAACTTCTCACACCCATGCAATCTAACTCCTGTAATCACATATTCCAATGTTGACACATGTTTCGCATCCATGTTATTCACAAACTATCTCAAACCCAACATCAACAATCTCGTTTTGAGATAGCATTCACCTCTTTTCAGTGGGTTAGATTACAAATTGGAAAAATGCAAAAAATTGGATGCTGATAAGGTAAGCTTTTATTCCTAAAACCCTAATTCCCTAACATTTTGAACATGGCATTACCACATAACCTAAACTCTAAACATGTTTCAATATTACGGCCCATTTCCTCTAGCAAATCTTCTTCTAGTTGTTGTTTGTCATCCTTCTCACTTTGCTTTTCTTGGTTGATGTTCGTTTTTTTCATCATCTTGATTTTCCCAATTGCTTTTTGTCCACATATTGTTTTATTACCTAAATAGCTATGCAGTCTCCTCTTCCCATTTGTTGATATTCAAACTTTTTAATATTTTTTCCTTTTTGCATTTGCTCGTTTTCTTCATCACTTTTTCCCATGAACTATTACTCATCTTTTTAATTGTCTCTTACCATGGGCTATTACTTGTTTTCTTTGTCACCTCTTCCCATTTTCATTTGCTTGCCCTATTCATCACCTTTTTTTTCAATTTGGTGTTCGTATTCCTTCTCATCTCTTCCCATTTTCATTTGCTCATCCTTGTTTTCGCATCTTCCAAGGAGACATTACTCGTCTTCTTCATCTCCTCTCCCATGAATTGTTATTTGTCCTTTTCATCCCCTTTTCCCATGAATTGTTATTCATCATCTTCATTATTAATTTTCATGAATTGTTGTTTTTTTTTTTCATGGCCTCTTCTCATGAATTATTATTCATTTTCCCTATCATTTCTCATTCACATTTCCTTGTCCTCTTCATCACCTCTTCCTATAAATTGTTATTGTCGTCTTTGTCGCCTCTTCCCATGAACTATTGTTCATTCTCTTTGTCACTTCTTCTCATTTGCATTGTTTGTCCTTCTCATCATCTCTTCCTAGTTGTTATTGTTCGTTCTTTTCATCGTCTTTTCATATGAGCTACTACTCATCCTTCTCATTGCATCTTCTCATTTGTTGTTTGTTTTTTCATCTTTTCTTATTTGTTGTTGCTCATCCTCATTGTCATCTTTTCTTGTGAGCTACTCATCCTTTTTTTTAGTTGTTCCTAACTATTATTTGTTTTATTCTCAATAATTGTTCATTTTTTTCTAGTTGTTTGTCTTTTCTTAGTTGTTGTTCATCCTCTTATTAATTGTTATTTATCTTATTGCTTGTCTTCATAGTTACTACTTGTTTTTCTCTTAGTTTTTTTTAGTTCTTATTTCTCCTTACCTTAGTTGTTGTTCATCCTCCTACTGGTTGTTGTTCATCTTGTTCACCTTAAGAAAAATGTTGTTCATTATTTTTCAAATTCCTTTTGAACTACTATTTTAATTGCTAGTAGTGTATTTGTAACTTTAATAATTTGTTTTTATTGCCTTTCCCTCTTTTATTTTCCTTAATTGTTTATATTTTATCCCTTTCAATTGCCTTTTGTCACATGATGTTCAAATATTCCTTTGAAGTTGCACGTGGTTATGTGAAATGACTCCTTCCATTATCATTTTTACAAATAGGTGTGACAAGGATAACAACTTCTTGTTTGATTTATCAATGCTTAAGTTAAACATTTATCATTTGTGATTTGTATTCCACCTCCAAATCTTGATCTTTTATGTTGATGCCCTAGTTTGTTAGATATATAGTGATTGCATTATTTTTAATTGTCAAAACTTTAAGCATATTCATTTTATGGATGAACCCTAAACCATAGGCTAATTTTCAGACACATTAGCAACTTCTGATTCTTGACCATTAAAATGCATTGTCATTACAATCAATTATATTGTTGTACAATGTTTTTCCCATTAAAAAGTGGTATTTTTTTCATTTAATACCTCCTCGTCCCCTTCCTCCTTATTGGCATTGATTATAGTGTATATGTTATTATAACTTGTTTTCTCATCCATGGCCTTAAGGTTAAATGACCATATGTTTATAATTTTGAACCTAATGTTATAATTATTTGGTCAACTTAGTCTGATGTTTTGTTTACCCACCCTACCAAATTTAATTTACTTGGTTCATTATATTTGTTCATTATTACACATGAATTTATTTTTTTTAAGTTGTTTTAATGGGTCTTCACATCTAGAGAGTAAAATGCATGGGATGTATGTGAAAGTAAAATGATGATGTGCTTATTTTTGTGCTTGTTGAATTTTTTTTTAAGTGACATGAAAACTATGCCCCACTTGGTATTAACCTTTTGAAAAATATATAACCATTATTTGAAATGGAAATTAGTCATCCATGTTTTTGTTTGTGTAGCCTTGTATGTTCCTAGTTTGTAAAGTTATATGTAATCATCATGTAGTTTCTCTCCTTTGAAGATATAAAACCTTGATAACACTTTCCAGTTACACTAACAACATAATTGATGGTAAACCATTCCCCAGATTTGGGTATGGTGTTATATATTTGGTGTGATCTTTGTTTGGCTAACACCTTTGCACCTAACTTTTTATTTGTTTGTATACATATTTCATTCGAGTTCCATATGTGATTCACATTGTGATTAGTTCATTATACAAGGTTTGTAAGTTGATGTAAAAGTTTTAGCAAGATTGTGCAATCAATCCTTATGTTTACCTAACATCCAATTCTTGTATTTGATGAATGTTTAACTTTGGATGTTAGTGCTTGAACCAATACCACCATATTTGTCCCTAGTACACAATTTTGAAAAGGTGTAAACCTGGTTTGATTTATTTCTACCATTAAGTATCACTAGCACGAAAAGAACTAAACAAAAAGATTTCCAAATCACATGAACAAAAGCAAGCCTAATTCTACATATGGGTCATGGAATAACGTTAGTAGAAAAACCCCCCTTTTTAACCAACAAATTTCAACTACATGATTTGCAACTATGTTTCAATTGGGATTTTTTAATTAAAAAAAACAATTATGGAAATTACTAATTAAGTCGACTCATCTATTATATTTATATATAGTTGAAAGCATTTTTCAACTAGGTGGTCATTTGCCAAATATTCCCAACATCAACAATGTTTCCAAGTTGAACATTTAATTATGTTGGTAAATAGTGTGAAACATGTTTCAACTAAGGGACCATTTTCGAAATATTTTTGGCATCTAAAGGTCTTTAATTAACACACAATCAAAACATTGACTAGTGTCCAACTATTTTGGTGACACCATCAACACACACACATATATATGGATGATAAAATGTACTAGAGGATGGATGGAATGTAGTCTTCTTTGCAACTTTATTACAACTATCATTTTCAACTAGGCTAAACAACTAGTAGGCAACTATAATTTTATACATATAATATTTTAAATTTTACTTAAAATTATTATAACATGTAATTACATGTAATTTTTATTAGCTTTATGGTTTTAATTATGGCTATAATCAAACTTAATTCCTTATATTTGTTATTAAATGTAATTGGGTCCTTGATTATGATAAGAACTCTTTTGATTATGAAAAATCCTTACCTCCTTGTTGATCTTGATTAGAATTCTTAATTCCTTGCTATGCTTGATCAACTTCTTTATTTCCTTGTTTTTTTTAATCGGTGTCTTTTATTCTTTTTAAAACCAGTGTTGAGTCATTTGTTGAATTTATTGTTCCTATTTAAAACTTGAATGGAATCCTTCGATTAAGTGCAACACTATTTGCTTGTGTAAGCAATAGGTATATGATCTAAGTACTTTAGTGGTTATGAAGTGTTTTCCAACAACACTGAATATATATTTCAATTGGTAACATAGGTGAAATGTCATGTTTAAAGCACATTGAATTGGGTTTTACTAATGTGACCTAACATCCGAACACTAATAGACAAAGTTTTAGAATCACAAACCATAATCCTTTGGGGTTATTGCCATGCATAGGAGATGATCCCATGGCCAAAGAAATCACACCTCAATCACCTTTGTAACACCAAGTTAATGAAACACAATTTCATTTGAAGCTATAATGTGATATGAAATTTGTTGGCCAACTTGTATCATCCATTGATGTTGATATGTACGAGGTTTTTTTTTAAATTGAAGAAAAATAGTTTGTGCAAACATAATTAGATCATGTAAACATAAAATTACCATATGGATTACTTAAATAATTTTTGATCTTAATCATGTACTCTTTGTAAGACATTTCCATTTTCATAAGGGTTGGACATTTTAATATATGTTGTTCATTTGCTTTCACAAGTTTTCATTTCATCAAGGTGTTTCTTTCTCTTTGAACAACCATGCTTCAACCTACAACAAGTTTAGGGAGTGTGACAAACAAAAAGAATAAAACATTGAAGGGAATTTGTAGGATGAGGAAATTGTTTTAGATTAAAAGGAATCACTAAATGGTATCCCAAAAAAAAGTAAAAACCTATAATATGCAATTTGAAAGATGCACAAAATAAACCTATTATATAGTCAAATGCCAAAAGATATTCTTTTCAAAAGTGAAAAGCAATTATAGTTGCAAAACCAAATTGCAAGAAAAAAATCAATGTCTATCATCCCTACTATTTTTTAACACTTGGGTTTTATATGTGAACCAAATTGATTGGTTTTACATCATTAGTAGAAAAGCCCATATTGCAATTTATCCAAGGTAGTTAAAAGTTTCGTTTTTTATTATTTTGATATATTTTGGTGACCAAAATAGTCACAAATGACATTTTTAGTTGCCTTCAACAAGTTGCAACATGGGCTTTTTCTACTAGTGCATTGATGATTTTGATTAATTTGTTTTGTGATTGTGCATTTATAATATATTTTGTATTGTGTAAGGTTGGTTTCATTATAGCCAAAGTTGCAATTAACACCTTTTTTTTACATAATTAAATTATAGATTTGGATAATAATTTTATGGAGGCAAATGTAATAAAATCTGAAGGTGGCAAGAAGAAAAGCATATTAGTGTCCACCCTTCCTACTTTTTTTGAAATCCCAAAATCATCAATTCACATATGGATTGTTTAATTTTTGTATTGTTACCCAATTTGATTAACATGTTTGACTTTCTCTATATTTAAAATATAGTTTGGACTATTATGTATTATTGATTTCATTGTAAAAGTTGTAATGCAATTAACATTTGCCTTGGATGATATTGCAAATGTGAATAATGGTTCCATAAAAACAAATGCAACAAAATTTACTTGGGTTCCCAAGCCAAAAAAACCTAAGAAACATTGAGAATTACCTTTTAGAAAACACATCAATATGCACAAACAATTAGAAAAGGACAAAATGAAATTGTCTAAATCTTCAAACTATAAAAACATAGATGAAGGTGCATATATATTTTCTTATAAAAATGTTTAATTTTGATCAAATTTTTACACCTTGAATTGACTTAAGAGTATTTATGAAGGTGTTGTGAAAGTAATCCATCTTTTGCATTTCTTAATTGTTTGATTTATGTATGAGTAGATTGAATGGATAAATAATGCAACAATTCATTGTTTTTTAAGTTTAGGGATTTCAAATTGTTTTCTTGAACTTGCTTGTTAATAAAAATTCTAATCATGATCTTTATATGTATATCATAATCCAAGGTTTCTTCAATTGAAGTTTTGAATTCCCATTTGAGTTTCAAGTTGAAACATTTGCAAATGTTTGTGTTTTCCTCAATTGTTACAACTAGTATTTTAATTGGAAAGTAGTTGCCCATGAAGATGCTAAAGGTTGGACCTATCTTTAGCTTGAATTTTTTATTTAAAGTTATTGATAGATTAGAGAACACCGTATAGAAATGTGAAATTATGGCCTTTTAGGGTTCATTGATCTTCTTAAGTACTAACAACTTTCTCACATGTGGATGATTTTTTTAAACTCCAAAAAGCCTTTAATCCAAAGAAAGGCACCAAACCCCACCATGAATTTTTTTTTTTTTTACTATTTAAAATGTCAAATTTGTTTTGCAAATGGGGTCAATTGGATGGAGATTGGGTTGTCATTTTGAAACTTGAATGGTTGTAATTTAGACCATGTTGGGGCTAAAAAGACTTTAGACATTGTTTTAAGGAGTAGAAGCAGTGAGATGCTTAAATTATTTGTAAATACATTGGTAATTTTATAGGAATCTTGAAATGATTTAATAAATGTATTTCTTTTGCTCTTGAGCATGTCATTTTCCAATTTGGTGATAGTTCAATGTGAAGAACTTTGTTGCAAGCTACATAATTATAGGCTAGCAATTTGGTTATGTTGATGAGTGGTTGGTTCAAAACTCAACATGAACATCCCATATTCCACGATTTACTTGAATTAACATTAAAAAATGATGGTTGGAGCTTTAGAAATTATCTTGGAAACCTTTCATTTCTTAAGCAAACCATGTTTCATTTAAAACTCTACATTTGTCTAGAAGTTTAGATCATTATGTAGCTCATTATAATTTCAAGATCATGGTTGCTTCATGATAGTGAACACTTGTGTAATTATGTGTGCATGTATTTGACCAAGAATATTTATTTTAACCCTTTTCAAGTTAAATTTTTAAAATTGTGAATTTGATTCAAGTGTACAAAGCTCTATAAGAATTCAATTTTCATTTTCAATTACCAAACTACAACATACTTGCTAGTTTGAATTACTTAAATTACATTATCAAAATTAAGACTTGCAAAATTTGGTATACAAATTTGTGGTGTACTAGTGGAAATTATAGGTTTTTAATGGTCTCAATTGGCCATGTTAAATTTATACTTGTCAAATGAACAACTTTAAATGTTTTTATAATTATACAACCTTTTTATTGTATCACATAAACAATTATGTTGATCATGTGCAAGAAGATTAATGTTTATGTTTTGTATGGCCCCATTTCTTTTCAAATTTCAACTTTAAGTAATCTACAAATTTTGTGAATCCTTTTCACAACCTAAGCTTGAAGGTTAGATTATGCCAATTTTTATGTGACATACTTTTATTTTTTACACACTTAATTGTTGTGAAGAATTTTACTATTAGGTTATTTTACTTTTTTCTGTTTTTATGTTAAGTTGTAATGGAAGCCTTTTGTTCAATTGTTAACATTTATTTAATAATACATGGCTTGGTACTAGGCTCATATTAACAATTTCTACTCACATTGTCGAAACCTTCAAATCATGATAGAATTTTCCTATAAGGTGCACATTGTTTAAGTTGTACATTGATACAAACAATTCAAAATAAAAATGTGCATGAAGCTTTAACCAAAAATGAATTACATTGAATTTTCAACTTTAATGTAATACAATCAAAATTTAAAATTACAATTTAAACAACAAATTTCACTCCCCATATAATAGAACTTATTTTATATATTTAATATCGCATTCAAAGCCTCATGTATTAAATCTATAGATCTACAAAAGTGCGGTGCAATTTACTAGCCTAAATCACTATGTGACCTTAAAAATGAAATAACTTCATTGAATTTTATTGATTTCACCCCGGTGAAAGTTATTTCACTATAATATCACTATGTACACATCATGTTTCAACACTAGTTAACATAATTCACTATTATAATTTATTATAGTAAATAAATTTATTTGTATGTTTTTAAAAAATAATGTATCTATGTTATTTTATGATATACCTTACATTATTTTAAGCTATTTTAGTTATTATAATTTATATTTTATGTTATTATAGGCTATTATAAATGATTGTACCCTAAATTAGTATATGTTATTTTACCTTAAGGTATCTTAACTAGTTATTATAAGTTTTAAAGTTATTCTAAATTAAATTATTCAACTAACTTTAAGTTATATCTTAGGTTATTTTATTTTAAATCAATATATGTTATTTCAAGTTATACTTGAAATTATTCAAGGTCATTTTACTTTAAATTATTATGAATTATTTCATCTTAAGTATAATAACTTAAATTTTTTAAATATATAATATAATGACTTAAGGTAAAAATAACATAGAAAAGAAAATAATAACCTATGAAAAATAATTTTAAATACCCTACAATGTAATAAGTACTAATAGCCTATGATATTATAACATAAAATATTCAACAATAATTTATAACACAATAATCATCAATAGTTATATTATAACATATAATAATCAACAATAATTTATAATACAATAACCATTAATAAAATAACGATCAATAACCACCAACAGTTTACAACAAAATAACCACCAATAGCCATTGATAAAATAACCACTAATAACCATTAATGGGATAGCCACTAATAGCCATTAATATAATAATCATTAATAAGCACCAATAGCCACCAATATAATAGCCACCAATAGCCATTAATATAATAATAATTAATAAGCAATAGCCACCAATAGTCACCAATAGCCACCAATAGGCACTAATATAATAACCATTAATAAACATCAATATCCACCAATATAATAGCCACCAATAGCCACCAATAGGCACTAATATAATAACCATTAATAAACATCAATATCCACCAATATAATAGCCACCAATAGCCACCAATAGGCACTAATATAATAACCATTAATAAACATCAATATCCACCAATATAATAGCCACCAATAACCACTAATAAAATAACCACTAACAGTTATTAATAGAATAACCACCAATAGTCATTAACAAAATAGCCACCAATAACCATTAATAAGCACCAATATCCACCAATAGAATATCCATCAATAACCATTAATAAAATAACCACTAACAGTTATTAATAGAACAACCACCAATAGTCATTAACAAAATAGCCACCAATAACCGCTAATATAATAACCATTAATAAGCACCAATATCCACCAATAGAATATCCATCAATAACCATTAATAAAATAACCACTAACAATCATTAATATAATAACCACCAATAACCATTAACAAAATAGCCAACAATAGTCATTAACAGAATAGCCACCAATAGCCATTAATAAAATAACCACCAATAGCCGTTAATAGAATAACAACCAATAGCCACCAATAGAATAGCCACCAATAACCATTAATAAAATAATCACAAATAACTACCAATAACCACTAATATAATAGCCATTAACAAACATTAATATAATAACCAATAATAAGCACCAATATCCACCAATATAATATCCATCAATAACCATTAATAACATAACCACCAATATAACCACCAATAAAATAACCACCAATATAATAACTACTAGTGGCCATTAATAAAATAGCCACTAATAACTATCAATAGAATAACTACTAATAGGCATCAATAGCCACCAATGGAATAGGTACCAACAACCATTAATAACCACCAATAGCCTTAATAAAAAAATAATTAATAGCCATATATTAGAATTGTTTAGGATTGCCAAAAATAATATAAAGTGAAATAATTTATAATAAACAAAAGTAACTTAAGGCGAAATAGCCTATAATAACCTAGAATTGCCAATAATAACATAAGGTGAAATAGCCTTCAATAGCCAAAAATAATTCATAATAACTACAAGTAATTTAAACTGAAATAATTTGTAATAACAAAAAAAACATAAAATAACTAAAGAAAACTTCTAATAGCTGAAAATAATTTAAGGAAAAATAAGTTAAAATAGCCAAAAGTAACTTAGAATAACCAAAAGTAGCTTAGGGTGAAATAGCCAAAAATAACCAAAAGTAATTGAAAATAACCATAAATAGCTACAAATAATGTAGGGTGAAATAATTTTTATTAATGAAAAATAGTCATATAATAATTGAAAGTAATTTAACATAGGTAATATTATTATATTAACAAAAAAATATTCATTTATTAAAAAACAATTCTAAAAAAATCATCATTGAAATGTTATTGAATAATGATATTCAACTTTTTTTTTGTTCAAATGATTTTAAACTTTCAAAAGGAAAGAAATGTAATTATGTACATTATTGATTTTTAAAAATAAAATAAACTCGAATCATTTCATTTGAACAAAATTTCAATAAAATATGAATTTTCAAAATTTATGTTTTTGTGATGTTCAAAATGAAATATTTGATAAATAAAATGTAATGTAACATATTACCACAACAAGTGGGGTCGCTTGATGGTAAGGGTGTTTAACTCCATTCCAAAGGTCAAGGGATCAAACCTCATGAATGGTATTGTGTGTGGTCAACAATGGTAGGTTCACCAAATATTCTCCTATCGAATTCTTATAATAAATGCCTAGGTTGATTACATGGCCTACCTACCTACCTAGTTTAGGTAAAAAACTTAGGCTAGGTAGTAACACGTGTCAATAAATCATAGGTTTAAAAAATCATGAAATTATTAATTATATTCTATATGAACTAATTAAATACTAATTGATTTCCATGTTGGTTAGTTAATTTACTAGCAAGTGAATGGTTTGGTAAATTTGTATTTCACTTGAGAGTAACCTTGTTTCATTAGTAACTAATAAAACAATTCATTGTTCATAGCAACTGGTTTCCGTTCACTAAGGGGTTAAATAATTTCACTAGGTAAAAATGTGCAAATTCACTCAAAATACAGTGAAACCCATAGTGAACTAGGATGCATTTTGTAATAGTGATACCACAAGTAATGTAGCTAGTATGTGGCATTATGAATTTTGAAGCCAATATTATATGACTAAAGACGTGAATTAATGACTTGTCATTTATGAAGGCATAAGACCAACCTTTAACTATGACTTTTCATATTAATATTTAGTAAGTATTACATTTCATGTTTTGTACATGTTATTCAAACTTGACACATGAATATCTTGTTCACAAGGGAAGTTAAAATTTATGTCTACACAATTAACACATGTATAAGAAATGGGTTGGAATCGAGTCATAATGGGATTTTTTTCACACATGGATTGCAACCAATGCATGTTTTTATTGCCAATGATGATGTTATAATTGTAAAGTTCAAATTGATTAATGTCACCAATATTCAATTCTTGGAATCATTTCTTCACAGTTTTCCTAGCATTTTTGTGATAAGCATGATGTTTAACAACTTATGTTTTCAAGTATGAAACTACCTCACATGCAATTTGTAGCTTTAAGCATTTGGCTTCACTCACTTGAATTTTTATTTTGGACATTGTTCTTACACCATCCATTTCTCCCTTCACATGGCATGAGGCAAAATAGTTCCAAGTCATTTAATAGCCTTCTAGGATGGCCACACATGAAATAAGAAATGGGTACCACACCACAAAAAACCAAGCTCTTGATTATTTAAATTGGCTCGGATAGCCACTTGACCAAACCACATGTTGAAATGAGAAACACCCTAATTACTTAATATGCTCCCAAAGAAACATAAAATAATGTTATACACACAACATATCATCTTCCTTGTCATTAGAGATGAAATAATGCACTTCTTTTATGAACCTCAAATTTTGCACTTATGGATCATAAGTTGCATTGTACATGTAGGTTATTATAACCAAACTGTTAATATGTGGGTTGTGCCATTACATATTAATTAGGGAGGTCACTCCTTGTATATTTTGAAAACACTTGAAGTAAAAGAATTTTTTAAAAAATGCTATGAAATATTGCATATTTTAAATATATTCTTTAAATGAATTATTGCCAGCCTATTTGTATATATATATTCAATAAATTGAACCCTATATTTTTTTGTATGTTTTTTGTAATAAAATGGAAGTGACCTCCCGAAGACTTCATACTCTATATCTTGTCTTGAACCTTCATAAAATAAATATCATTGAAATCCACTCAAATCAAAATAATGTCTATTGGGGGTTAAACAAAGGATTGCTTGAATTGTGCATCTTACCAACATGCCAAATCATTGTGCAAGATGAAAGCTTTTAAAAAAGGCTATAAATACTTTACAAAATATATAAAGCAAGTTTCATGATAATTCACAATGGGGGTTAGGTTCCTTGCCCTCTTTTGTTTGATTGACCATTACGAAACCTATACTTTTAAATTTCATTTTATATTTAGAGAATAACTTTTGGGAGCAAATTTTTAGAGGATGAACACCACATTCTAAGCACATCCTTTATTACACCATGTAGAATTGCACACAATGTTGATGTTCAAAAAATAGTAATGCCACCAAACAATTGAGATCTAACAAATCATGTGCAATCATACGGGCTTAAATCAACAGTTGATGCACATATCTCATGGAGTTTACATATGTAAGAAGCATGCATGCCATGAGAATCCACTCACATATAATTCAAACCATTCATCAACAATTTAAGCTATGTTTAGTAAAGATAGCAACATGTGTTCCATGTTGTGAACCTTTGAACAAACCATGGTTTGAAAGCATGAAACTTGGTGATCTTGATCTTGGCATTTGGATTTTGGTTTTTGAAAGTTCTAAAAAAGTCCAATTGTGGATCAAAACAATATTAGTATACATAAACACATAATATACTAAAAATACAACTAGTAATCTAAACTAGAAAAAAGACTCATGCTATAATCTTTATGGTTTGTGCTTAAGACATGAATTTAACAAGTCAAAAATCATGAACACTTTAATTTCACACCCATGGATCCCATAAATATGTGTTATAAACAATTAATTAAGCACATTAACAGTGATGTGAATTTACAAGAACCATTGAGTCCTTACATAACAATAAATTAAACACTTGAATAATCAATGCCACTTAACAAAACCATGTCCAATCTTTAATGTGCTACAACCATTGAATTATGTATTCCAATAGTCATGCACATGCATTTTTAAGACCAATGAAGTCCTTATGAACATTTCAATAGTCCTAGGAGTCCTATTCATTCTAAAAACACAAATTCAGTCCTTGTATAACATGCCAATGATGTTGAAAACAAGATTCCAAATGTTGTTTAATTTTTGATAATAGTTATTAGGGGCTAGACAAGTAAATTGTATCAATTTCAAAGCATTTATTTTAAGAAAATTGCATGCACGCAATTAAGGTACAAGTATAAATAGTTTGAAAAAACAAAACTAGGATGTAGATGATAAACGCATGTGATGTTTAAAGGTAATGTGTTGGGTGTAATCCAAAATCTTTGACATTTATCCTCCTTCAAACAACACCCTTGTGGTTGGGTGAAATGGAAACATTTTGAACCCACCAAATAGTCATCAACATCTTCATTAGTTTTGAGATTTGATCAAAAATGTTCATTTATCTTATAGTTGATCTAAAAGGCATTGTGCATGGCATCCATGCCTGATAAACATTTTCTAGATTAATGTTACATCGATCAATTCCCAAAACTTCAATTACAACCTTCTTATTATTATTTGATTATGAAGTAAAAGCTAATGTGCAAACTATATTTTTTTCCTTGACAAACTTAGATTGTTTACAACCGATTAAATGTGCATTGCTAATTGTTTTCATTTTTTGAAAGACATCATATGTCTACATAATTATATCCTTTAACTCAATTAGGTAAAAAAAACAACATTTTAAACAAATGAACGACTTAAAAACTTATTGAAAACTTCATGTTAAATTTGAAAAGGAACACCATTTAGCCATTCAACAATGAACACAAGTCTTTTTTCAACAATCCTACAAAACCTTTGTGATTGTTTATTAGAAAATGCTAAGGGTCATGTTGGCTTGTTCAATCTAATTAAATTCAAATCTTGTAAGTGGAGATCATTTGTGGATCACTTGTGAGGCATTTGTGGATTTAACATTTGATCCACAATTGTTGAATACAAATTTAACATTAATTGCCATCTAGTTGGAGTGTAAAGTTTTTCCAAAGTAGTTTCCACCAAAACTTTCAATATGATCAAGTTATTTCTATGGATTTTTAGGAGATGTAAAACCAAACTTTCTATAATTTGTCAAAGACATATGGGGACATCATGGAACTCAAGTTGGGATCAATTTCCACAGTGATAATTTCATCAACTAAATTGGCACAAGAGGTTTTGAAGACACATGATTTAGTTTTTGCATATCGTCCAAACTCCATTGCTTCACATTTCCTTAGTTATGATGGGCAAAGTGTCGGATGGGCACCTTATGGGGACTATTGGAAACAAATGCGGAAGTTGAGCATGTTGGAACTTTTCAATACCAAAAGTCTTGAGGCCTCCAAGAATGTTCGAGATGAAGAATTCTCATTCTTATTGCATAGAATTTTTGAAGATTGCAAGGTAATTTGTTTAACTTCTATTTTCACTAGATGGTTGCTTGTTCGTTTAATTTTGAATTACTTTTGAAGGTTTGCATTTTTCTTAAACCATGTGGATCATTTGGATTTGATTTGTTATAAAACAATTGAATATTGTTTTGGATTTGACATAACCAAATTACAATGACATATTTTTGTTGCAGGAAGGAAAGCCAATGAATATTCAAACACAATTATCGAATAGTTCTATGAATTTGATAACACGTTTATTGTTTGGAAAAAGATATTTTGGCATAAACATTTCCAATGAGGAATGTGAGAAATTCAAGGACATCATTTACAAGCAAGGGCATCTAGTTGGTGCTTTTAACATTACTGATTTTGTTCCATTATTGAAACCATTTGATCTCCAAGGTTTGCAACATCAAATAAAGAAAATACGATTGGGATTGGATCAATTTCTCGACAAGATAATTCAAGATCATATGAAAGAAAATAAATTGAAAGATTCCAAGGACTTTCTTGATGCCATGCTCTCCCGTCGTGAAATCAATGGTTTTAGTGATAAGCTTGATGATAACAAGGTTAAGGCCATTATCAATGTAAGTTGTTCCAACCCTCAATAGTTCATTTATGATTTTTATTTTTAATGCAATTTGTAAATGATTGTTATTTCTAATCGTCCAATTTATTTTTTTGTGTGATTAAAACTTTCTTATTTTCACCATAATCATCAATGCATGAAATTTTTGAAGTGTTAATATAAGATAAAATAATGAAGGTCACAAATATAATAATATTATCTATTCTAATTTAGTTCAACATCATTTTTATATTGTTATAATATGGTTAATTATGCTTATTTACATGCCCCATTATGTACAGGGGTTTTTAACAGCAGGCACAGAAACATCTGCTACCACCATAGAATGGGGATTGGTGGAGCTTTTGAAACATCCTGAAATTATGAAAAAAACTCAAGATGAATTAGATGGTGTGGTTGGTCATCATCGAATTGTAAATGAAAATGACATTCCTCGATTGAAATACCTTCAAGCAGTTGTGAAAGAAACATTTCATCTTCATTCTCCCACTCCTTTATTGCTACCACATGAAAACATGAAGTCTTGTGAAATAGGAGGTTATTATATACCAGCTAAAACACGCACTTTTGTGAAAATATGGGCAATTCATCGAGATCCATCTGTGTATGAAAATCCTTTTGACTTTAATCCTGAAAGATTTGTTGGAAGTGAAATCGATTTCAAAGGCAAAGATTTCCAATTATTGCCATTTGGTTCTGGGCGACGAATATGCCCAGGTTTATCTCTAGGTTTAATGACAGTGCAAATTGTATTGGCTAGGCTTATTCATAGCTTCACTTGGAAATTGCCATTTGGAGAAACCCCTGAAAACATGGATATGAATGAATTATTCGGTCTTGCAACTCCAAAAGCAATTCCTACAAGCAATTGCTATTCCACGACTTCCTTTACAATTGTATTCAATTCCTAAACTTGTGTGATAAAATAATTCATGAAATATATAAATGTTGAATGGTCATGAACCATTAAAAACTTATTAAATACATTGGAAATAATATTTTTATGAATGATCAATATTATACATATTAATGTTTTTTTTTAACACATCAATTTCAAACACTGATGTTGTTTATAACTTTTGGCTTTATTGCAAACTTATTTTGTTTAAATTCAAGAACATGACATTGGGGTTCTTGCAAGGTTTTGAATATATTCATATGGTTTTCTTTTCAAAAGACATGTGCATATTATTTACATATGATCAACTTGTTGTGGTTTCCCACCATTTTACTATATATGTAACCTAATATGGAATTTCATCTAGAAGGTATTTGATGAAATTGTTATAGATTGGTAAGATTTTTAATTTGTAAATTGGAAAATTCATGAACATATTTGGGAGTTTATATCCATAATACCTAGTTTTGATATAGTTGAATGGGAAGATGGTTAGACAATCATAATTATTAACTCAAAAATAGTGAAGGTTTTTCAACCAAGCAAAGCGAATAAAGAAGAACTAAATAGCAAAACATTTTTTTCAATGACATGATGGTCAATGAAATAAAAGATAATGAAAGAGGAAGTTCAAATGCAATTACTAAATTAAAAATACATTGCAATATACACATTGTGTTTCTTTACTAGTCATATATGTTGCAATACTATATGTTAAGCTCCTTTACAAACGAGAACACATCCAATTTTTTAACTCCTAAAAAAAGTCTAATATCATTTAAGGGTATTGCTTCTAATTCTTCTAAATAGTAGTTTTAAAAATACATCCCAAACTTTCATCAACTTCAACCCATAAACAAACCCATTATGCAACAATATACAACAAAACACACTTAAGTGAAAATTAATCTTTTCAAAGTTCTTGTTCTCATTAACAACTCGCTTCATGTATATGCATATTGTACATAAAAAAGCCACAATTTACCTCTTTTACACATAACTTCAAAGAAGGCAAGTTATATTCAAGGACCAAATGATGTGAAAGATGGCATTCTTACTCGAAGTGTACATAATACAAATAAAAACTCATAATATTATTCAATGGCTACTTCTAATACAAGAAAGTCAATATGAAAGGGATGCCATCACTAAAAAAAGAAGAAAAGACCATGATAACATAAAAAAGATTTAATAAATTTAATAACATATAACAATTTGTTATCATGCCTTTTTGGCCTTCAACAACAACATAAATGGTTTAATCATTAATATAAAAAATTAGAACATTGGTTTATGTTAAATGTCAATTCATATGTAGTAAAATATTTTCAAAAACGAAATGACAAAAGGACCTTATAAAACCCTTGAATAATGGACAACACTTGGGAACCAAGTTCAAACCATTCAAACCAAAATCACGCCCAACAAATGGTGCAAACAATAATTGTGACTAACACATCAAAAAAATAGCTTGACTATAGACTTGGATCAAATTTACCTTAACCATAAGATGCAAATCATCAAATAACTCCTCTTTACATTTATCACATTGTCAACCTTAAGGTTAAACATTATTGACAAATATTCCATTATCAATCATACATTTTTCAAACAATTCATTATGTCATATGATTGTTATCATGGCGAAATATTTCCCCTTACTACCAATTTTATAATACATATTTGACATGTTAGTTCATGTACATGACATTGACCTCCACCAAACTATTGGGAACTAATGAAATCAACGGGACTATTATAGTACCACATATTTTGGTCCTAAAGCTCATTGAACATTCATGTGTCTATATGTGTTATTTGACTCACTCCCAAATACACATTTTCTTGGGGCGCATGTTTTTTTTTTTCCTTAAATATTTGTCATTTTATACGCACTTTCAAATTTATTTTTTTTGGTCATTTTTGAATTTTTTCAAATTGTAAATGAAACTTGTATGAAGATGTTCTTGCATTAGGAGAAAACCCCCACATTTGCAAAATTGTCTTCAAATTTTTTTAATTACAATTTTTAGTTGGAAACTACAAACCCAATTAGAAAATGTTTTTTTTGCAAATAGAAACCACCCAAGTTGATAAGCACAAAAAGAAATCTTGTCCTTTTCCACTACCCAAATTCATTGAGTTTTTTATGAAATGGGATAAAATTGACTAATATGCAACATGTATGGTTTTGGTAAAAAAGGACTAGTTGATTAGGACATTTTTAATGAAATATTTTTTAGTTGAACTTTGGATAGTCACATGTTGCACTAGATAATTTTAATTATGACATGAATATATGAGGTCCCAACTTAATATGACATGGAATAAAGTGCCACATCATCATACAACTTTTTCTTCATTTTTTTCAAACAATCGGACAATAGTCACAATGTGTGGGGGTGGAAAAAGATAAGATTTCATCTTGTGAAATACAAGATGAAAAAACATTACAATTGCAAACATCAACCATATGTCAACAACACAACAATAATCATTTTAGTCATTTTAGTTGCAAATGATGTTTACCATTATAATAGTGGGTCATTTTTTATTGAAACCTTAGGGTAGATGATCTTCATTCATTGATGTTGCAATATGATGTCATCAACTTTTTAGTTGTAAGTTCTAGTGTGTTGCAACTAAGTTACATAAAAGGTTCAACTAGTAATTCAATGACATATCACACATCCACATCCACCTAATTACCTAGCATAGGCCACCTATACATAAGATTAGATTAAGTCATGTGGCACCTACGCATAGGCCACCTAGCCTAGGCCACATGGAACCTATGATATGCCTAGACCTAAGCCACATGGCACATAAGCTAAGTTTAGACCTAGGCCATGTGACACTTGGGCTAGGCTTAGATGTAGGCTAGTCTTAAACCAAAGTTAGGTTTAAACATAAGTCACATGGCACCTACAATAGGCTTAGACCTAGGCTACATCCATCACCTAATTAGGTAAATCCTATTTCATTTTGGGTTTAACCGTCAAGGTTAAACCTTTTAAATTGGGTCATCTCAAATGACGATTCCATTTTCATGTTTTTCGTGTTTGTCCAACATTTAAAATGCACCTCTTTATAGAGTTTAGAAACTTGAAATGGAAGATAAACAATATGGGATAAACATTTGAGTTGCAACCCAATTGTTATATAGTCACAACTACTTCTTACCACCTACTAGCAACTACATGCTACCTAACCTAACCTACTACATATTAACCTAACCTATTAACTAACATAGCCTATGTGGCAATTAAGCTAGGGCTAGGCAAGGTAGCACCTTGGCTTAGACCATTTAAACCACATTACACTTATGCCTACACCACATATGCCACATGGCAATTAAGGCTTAGCAAGGTGGCACCTAAACTTATACCATTTAGGCTATGTGGCACCTATGCGTAAACCAAATATGCCACATGGCATCTAACTTAAGTTTAGACTTAGGTCATGCGGCACCTAAGTTAAGCTATGTGATGTTTAGGTCTAAATTTAGATCTAGGCCATGCCATGTGGCATGTTCTAAGTTGTTTAAAAACTTATATGGCCACACCATGTGGCACCTAAGCTAGGCCTAGACCTATAGTCCATGTCATGTGGCATGTTTTAAATTATTTAAAAACCTATATGGACATACCATGTGGCACCTAGGCTAAACCTAGACCTAAGTCACATGGCACCTATCTAGGCTAGGTTTCAACCTAGGCCATACCATGTGGCATCTAAGTTGGGCCAAGACCTAGAGACCACCTATTTTAAGCCTAGACCTAGGTAGCCTATGTGGCACCTAAACCAGGCCAAATGGAACCTAAGCTTAAAGCACATGGCACCTAGACCTAGAGTTAGCCCATGCCATGTCTCACCTAACATTAAGCCTAGACCTAAACTCCATTACACCTAGTTGGTTAAGTTTAAACCCATGTGGCTAGGCTAAGGTACCTATATAGATCTTAAACTAGATTATTTAAGTATGGAGCTTAGCTTAGAACACATACATACCTAGGCTAGGTGTACATAGGTAGGCAACCTAAGTATGTAAACTAGGTCTATTATGTAGTTAAGTATAAAATTAAGTATACCTATGTAACATGTAGCCTAACCTAGGTATATAAGTAGCCTGAAAGAGTTTAAAGTTATATATTTGGATGCAAAGTTGCAAATGTGCACAATATTTCATCCATCCTTAAAACATGATCACCAAAATAGTCATAGAGATGACTTTGATGCAACCATGTTATTCAATGATT
>Ga0209208_10001349_pt1 | contig 34303 bp, 20 predicted proteins | sample S1TSphfallax_3_FD_187694 | JGI IMG/M metagenome (GOLD analysis project Ga0209208, IMG submission 187694) | Host-associated microbial communities from peat moss isolated from Minnesota, USA - S1T2_Fd - Sphagnum fallax MG (SPAdes) (version 2) | ecosystem: Host-associated > Plants > Peat moss >...
CATTCCATCTCACTTAAAGATAAAAAATATAGTTACATATCAAAAGGAGGTAAAAGGTTCATTTTCTCTCCATGAATTACAAGTTTACATAACACAAACAAAGGTTTTGTAGACCTCCTTCCATGTTACACTTAGTGAATTGCACTCCATTATCCATTTTGCCATGTTTTATTGCAATTTGAAACATGAGGTTGTTACACTCCTTTTGACATTCTATCTTGCAGCTATCATTTTTAAGAAAATGAGGGTAATTCATTTTGCAAACTACCCTTGGTTTAAATAAAATTTATATGATGATTGATACTTTGTGGTTCATTATCTCCACACCACTTACCATCCATCCTTCATGGTGCACTAACGGGTGCTAGCTCATTGTGGCCTAAATCACAAATCATGTGGATATAAGGTCAAAGATGACAAGGTTTTTGCAATACTTGCATAATTTGGTGACAACATTGGGTTTATTTGGGTGTTAGTAGATTTAGTTCGTTGTGAAAACTATAGGGTTCAATAGGTGATAGGTTGGTGGGCTCATGTAAGTAGGGCCACATTGGTTCATGTGGTAGGTAGGTAGGTGGATGGAAATAAATACCTACTTGTTTTTGTGCACTGCCTTCATCTTTTTGTGGTGGCATCTCTTAAGTGGTGACTAGGTGCAAGTAGGTTGTTTTAGGTCGGTAAGTGGGCATGCATGTCATTATGTATGCCATGACATTTGGCTTATTAGTTGATAGGTAGGGATGACCAAAAGGGACAAGAAGGAGGTTAGTAGGTAGGTGACATAAGGAAAGTACAAAAAAAAAAAACTAAGTATATGTAGGTGGAGCATTAAATAGATTAACCATGGTAAATTAGGCTGGTTAAATGGGGTATAGGGACCCAATGAGAAAAAAATTCCTTACCTAGCCAACATCCATCTGAAGTGGTGCACTAGTGGGTGTTGGCTCATTGGTTTAAAATAGATAACTACTAGGTAAGTAAATGGTTCTTACATAGGTAAGGTCTGTTTTTACTACCTACCTATTGACAACCTGCTAGTGGGTTGTTAGTAGGCATGTTATTAACTGGTAGGTAGTTTAAGAAAGCAACCGAGTTAACCACCATGATTAGCTAGGGAGCCAGAACCCAACAGAAATTGTTTCCTGACCACTTACCATCCATCCTTCACGGTGCCTGAGCTGGTGGGTGCTGGTTCATTGTGGCCCAAATCACAGATCATGTGGATAGTAAAATGATGTCCAAAAACACATTGTGCTGCTTCCAAGTTCCAAATACAGCTTACATATAATGTACAATATACATCTATCCGACATTCATACAAGAAAAGTGTACAAATGAGTATCTCATGTTTGCAAAATACCAGTTTTGTTTTGAACCCATAAATTTAAGATCTTACCCAACAAAAGAGAAAAAGCCAAACCCTTTTGGAGCCAGTCAAAAAGAGTCTAGGCTAGTATAAACTCTTACTCGAAACCCAAGACCTGTTTGAGACCTTGTCAAAAATTAACACTTCTAGGGACCCACTGATGTACAAGAAGAACAGGATCCAAATCCTTGTTCCATCTTGAATTAGATATGCTTCTTCTTTCACAGATTTGCATCATTCAAGTTGTGTACCCTCTTTTTTCATCCCATAAGTTAGGTCACTAATTTCATATTTGCTTATCATGCCCCACACGAGGACACTCAGAGTTATGGGCACACATCCTGTTGCTGTTGTTGTAGTAGTAGTGAATTTCTTCATGAAACAGGCATGTACGTCTGTCCTTGGATTGCTGTTGGAAATGTCATCTCTATCTGTGATCTATCATGTAACTTGTTTGTTTAACTCCTGCTTGGGGGAGCTAACGGTGGCTGTGCTAGTGACGGATGGTTTGGAGTTTGAACCAGTGTTGGGCGGTTCTTGACTTTTTATGAAGAACCTCTGATCCCGTTCTATAAACCCCATTTAGAGCTGTTCCGCTTTAGAAAAGAATTGGAACCTGGAATCTGATTGCGGGTCCAGATCTCTTTTTAAGAAATTCCAGTGTTTCAGTTCTTCTTGAAGAACTGGGAAATTGCAGTTCCAGTTCTCTTGAAGAACTGGGAAATTGCAGTTCCAGTTCTCTTGAAGATACTCTGAATTCCAGTTCTTGAGATCTTCCAGTTCTCTGGGCGATTCTCTGAATTTTTTTTTCCCCCAAAACCTGGTATCTCAAAAATCAAATACCCGCCCACACACCGGTTTGGACTTTGATGAAGTTTGAAACAGAGAACCTGCAAGCATCTAGACAGCTTAAAAGATTCTACAAAGTCAATCTCCTCAGATTAGGGGGTGGCAGAAAACACTGTCCTTTACATAAACTAATATCATGTCAGTTGTGGAATCTTATTATGATCCTTAGTTCAACGATATTATATCACACTGTCCTTGATTGATTATGGGAGAGGTGCTCCTGAGTCCTATCCTCGCTCACTGATTAATATTTGGGCTGAAGATTTTGGAAGTAAAAACAACGTTTGGAGCATGGGGTTGACACTTCACACACTAACTATCACTCTCACACTTTGTGGGTGTGGCAACCAAGCAGACAGACGTTCAAGAAGAGTAAATACTAACTACACTTGGAGCATGGGGTTGACACTAAAAATTCTCACACACTTTGTGAGTGTGGCAAGTCAATAAGCAGATTTTCATCTCAACTCTTTTACACGCGTGTGGTCTGATGCCTGCAAAGAAAAAGAATAGATTATATGACTTGTAAGTTAGCAAATGACTGTTTTTTGGAGGCACCCAAGCAGACTCCAGGTAGTGAATAGTTTAGAGGTAATGTTTCCATGCATGTCCTCCCTCCCATTCAAGGAGTAAATCCCAACATGAAGTTACAAATGTCCATATTGTCTTATTTAAAAACTTCCAATGGTGTGCACACGTGCTTTAGCCCTCCAGGCTCTTAATTTCATGCAGCCAAAAATTCAGCCCCATAGCTGAATCCAGATTTGCATTCAACTAAAGATAAAAGAAGAAGAAAGACCCACATCATGGGAGTAGTGCCAGAACAGGGCCCCTCATCATGCACATATGTGTGTCCTGGGTTTGGATCCTCTTTCTACAGGACAAAAGTTCAATACCCTTTTATTGTGTTTGGGACCAGTATGGAGGCAGTGATTGATTGCCTCATCATAGCTTAATTTCAAACATATGAGACAATGTGAGATGTCAGGAGCTAGATGTGCATTGGGGGAAAACCCTCTCAAAATGTTTTAAGTACTAGGTTAGCTCATCAACCTGCTTAGTATGGCTAATCTAGCACAGCCCATGGCAAAACTTTGAAAGCTTATATATATTAGAGTTAGTCAGACAGTCTCTCAATGGGCTTTGAGCCTTTATTTCACCCTTGGTTCATCCTGAAATGATTTGAAGGGTATTTTGTAAAGTGGACAAATTTTGGGGGGAAAAAAAAAATCAATATTGGGAGTGAAATTCATAGGATTTGAAGGCATAGAAAAAAAAAGTACATAAAAGAATACAGTCATTAAACAATAGTGAAGGCATTGTATATTGGGATAATTAGCAAATTAAAAACTGAGCATGAAACTTCTTTAAGCAAGTTGGTGGTAAAATGAGTTTCAAATTATGTTTAAAAAAACATTTCTGTCTCAATTTTTGATCTGGAATTGATCCTAGTTTCGGTCAAATTGGGGTTCTGGTGCCAATTGTCTGTGACTTTACAGATAACTCTACTATCAAACAAACTTATCCGGATTTCAATCAAACAACAACAATTGCTAACCAGATCCACCACTATGATAGGAAAGTAGAACATTGTGAAGAGTATGTTTAATTATTTTTCAAACTAAGAGTGACCAACCAGAGTGAACTTGGTGAGCTAACTTGCTCCAGTTCTCAACTGAAAGAACTAGATTGGTTCAATAATCACAGTGCTACAGAGCTTTAAATATTACTGAAGTTTTAGTGATCCAATACGGTATTTGTATTTGATTCCAAGTCATCTCATTAAAGCGCAACAGACACCATTCCCGTCCCACAAACAAGCCATCAACAAAATATTTCCTACAAAATCCTGAGCATTCCGTTGAAGCATGGTGTTAGTTTTTGACAAGAACTTTGATGGATTTGTGTGTGTGCACTTCGTCTGTCTCTAGCTCCTTGGTTTGGAGTGAGAATAAGTTGGTGTTTCGACTGGGTTGAAATGACGGTAGGCTAGTGTTCTACTAGTTGTAATAGAAATTTCAGCCATTCTTTTGTGGCGAATTTTCACAAAATTCAAACCCCAAAAATTATAAAGTATTATTTTTGTTATGCAAATATTCCCTGCTTTTTGAGGAAACCGTTTTTTTGGAAAAAGATTTGTCACAATTTGATCACATTTCAACCACATTTATTAAAGTTTTGTCCCCAATTTTATTGTATCGGTAAAAGTCAGCAAAATTGGGTACCGTTTCATGAAACTGGGTATCAGTTCAGAAGATCTGCACAATCCCATTCTGACAAGGCTTGTGCAATGTTTTTACTATTCTGACTTCTCATTTCATTCCCAGTCTTGGGAAAGGAAAAATGGGGCCCAGTAGCCCCCCAGTTTGGCATACATTACCCATAACTCTACTAGTTTCTCGGCAGTCTTCTTCTACAAACGTGTTGCCAATTAATGCTAGACGTTTTTTTATAATATGGTCCCTAAATTTAATGATGCTAGATTAAGATACTGAAAAATGAAAAAACCACTCATGAATAGAAGAATAACATATGCGTTAATGCGAAGGGAAGGGGGGGAAAAGCTTTAATGAGGGGAACGGGAATTGCTATTCATGGTCTCTACACAAGTAGGACAAATGACGTCACAATAGAAGTTCACAATAAGTGCAAAACGCAATTCGTGAGGGAGAGGTCAACGGAATGCACCCAAAAGAGTGCAATTAGTAGCAGACAAGTTCCTCCAGACGGAATGTCAGAGTCGCTGCTATGCTATAAATATATAGACTTGATATGAAAGAGTCCGGGAAAGAGTCCCGACTATCAGAGACACACTCTCTCTCTCTCTCTCTCTCTCTCACACACACACACATCGGTTCCCCAGCAATCACGCACACCTGTTGCTAATCCCAAGATGCCCCGCCCTCTCCAAACTGTCCAAGAAAACGGAGTTGAGGAATCTAAGCTAAAAGGACGACTGGAATCCATAAAGCCCTTCTCATTTTGGCGTAGTGTCTTTGGAGATATGCTTACAAAGCTCAAAAAACCTATGGGTGTTTTCAAAAACCCAATGCCTGCCTAAGTGTAAGAAGAAACCCACGAGTGCTTTGAAAATCTCATCAGGCATTCTATTTCTTTTGAAACACCAGCGATTGTTTTTCTCACAATACCTGGCAAGTAACCAATCTAGTTGCAAAACAATTGCTATCTTTTTTCAAGTCACACTTAAATCTTGTTAGTTTGATTCTGATCAACTCTGTCTTTACAATCCACTAGGCAATAATTGTTTCGGTTTTAAAGTTTGTGTTAAGGCTCTTGCACTAAAGCAAAGAGTAAAGGTTCCCTTTATCAACCTTCCTTACCTTTGATTTGGATCATTTCAGCGTCAAGACATTGTGCCTTTGTCTTGACACTAGACCTAACACCCTTAGCTCTTGTTCCCCTAACCTTCAACACTAGGTACTAGTTCCTTCATGGCTGTGTGAAACCCACCTAAAGGTACATTCACACTTGGTGTTAGTGACTCTCGTGTTGAGTCCCTTAACACCATGCTAGTCATTTAGGACTTACACCTACTTACCATGAACATTTTATGTTAACATTCACTAAACATTAAGCTATCACCCATTTAACATTGGGTGCCACTTAGGATGCCACCTAGATTTTCACTTAACATCAAGTGTGAATGCACCATAAGTATGTATTGTCTAATGCAATGCTTTGGGGGTGTTTGTAAATTCCAGGTTGGAACATCCCCACCCTTTGCCCCCAATTCTTTGAAGGTGAAAACTGAACCCGGGGCCACCATCCATAATGTTGATGTTCTTCATTCAGTCCTGAACCATCTTCATAGTCATAGAGATAGGCTATACATACATGCCTATCTTCACTCTGGGTTGCTGGTGTCAGTTGAGTTTTGGCCAAGAGTGGACCCATTGCTTTAAAAATATTGCACATTTTGCCAAAAGAGCGGGTACAATCAGGGTACAGGAAGACAGCAGATATATCCCCAAGTGGGAGTCTGCATTCAGACTATGCATCTTACACCTCCAGTTGTATTGCAGCAAACCCTTGGAACCTCAAAACTGGCCAGAGTGAACCACTACCCACCAGCTCACTATCCACTGGATGCCCGTAATGACTCCGTTGTCAATGAACCTCAACCGAGTTATATCTGGTTTCACTTTGCTAACCCATTCTGTAAGAAATGGGTTATACATGTAGGTAGATAGGTAGGAAAATAGTTCGCTATTTAGGTAGTAAATAGATGGCATGCACATACGTAAGGGCTGTTTTTACAAACAGATTTTGAGTAGATAGGTAGTAAAAAAATGAAAATGAGCTAATGAATTTAGAACCCAACAGAAAATTGTTTCCTGAACACTAACTAGGGTTGGCTAATGAACTTGAACCCAACAGAGAATTGTTTCCTGACCACTTCTCATCCATCCTTCATGGTGCATCAGTGGGTGCTGTTTCATTCACTCTGGCCCTCAAAACCAATCTACCAAACTAGGCAACACAGGCACATGACAACTTATGTGGGGGTGACTATCAACACACACTGATGTTTTAGGTTACTCCTCATTTTCCAAATCTGCACAGACCTTTTGTATAATGGAACATGCTGGGTACATGCCATTGTGCATGGTAAGGTGCCTATGAGGAATATAGGCAAGCTCCATAAGGCGAGCCAAAATTTCTGAACAAAACAGACACAATGTGCTCTACCTGGCACCTTCCAGAACATAATGATTTTCATGATTTGCATACAATAGGCATGTGCATTTTCAACAATGGCTAGGTTCAATCGACCCGAGAACATTTCAAAAGAAAATTTCAAAAGAACTTTGGTTCCCATTTTTAAAATGATTGATGTCACCTTTTGTGACTCACAATTTGACACACATGAACTCTCATAGCTTTTGCCTTTGGTGAATGCTTCACTAGTAAAGTTGTGAGGCAACTATGAGCATAGCTAGATGGAATAAATGTACTTGAAAGCTATCATTGGGGCAGATTTTCTGGTCACAATGACCTAATGAAAAAAAGGTCTTTTTGGATGCACTATAAGAAATCATAATGTTTTAGAAAGTTCAACTTAATTGAGGTGTTCATATTGACCAAAAGAGATGTTCATGTTTATTAAAGGCTTGAGACATGAAAAGTACATGGTTTCTTTGACTAGTTATTTTAATTAAGATGATGTTTTTTTATTGGGTTCCAATTCGAATATCTATTCAAAATGGACAAACAAAACAAAAAGGGTTAGTAAATATAGTCAAGGTTTAGTCAAATTGATCAAATCGATTCAACACATAATCAAATCAACTATCTTATTTAAGAAATGCTTAACCTCCTGTACCCTTTATTACATGAGAAAATGATAAGTGGGTGGGTAATAATTATCATATAATAGTTAATGTAACCTAAATAGCTTAGGCTTAGGCTTCATTAATGGCCCGACTAGTAAATTATTTAGATAGGCATATTCTACCCACCTAGGCTTAATTAATAGGTTAGGTAGCTATGGTAATATATAATTTAGACCTAGTTAATAGGTTTGGCTCCTAGTTAAAATAGGTTTTGGTTAGATAGGTTAGTATGCCACCTACCTACCTAGCCTACTTACTTATATAATCGGTATATAGATCATGGGTAGGTTAGGCTAGGTTTACATGCTAGATAAATGGATAGACATAATAGGTAGGTAAATGGCCAATACCCATATTTACCTACGATCTATCTTATATTACTTATCTATTTACTTATATCCAATCTAATTACCTATTGTTTATTTTCATATCTATTTGTGTACTAAGATTTAGAATAAACATGTCAAATGAATAAATTGACACAAAAACTACCTTTTGAAGTTGTGGTTCATGGTTAAAGGAATCACCATAAATTGGTCATTTTTTCATTCAAACATTTTTTTTTATAAAAAATATTTTTAAAGTTCTTTATATATATGAAATGTCCCTAGTGATCCTAACATTGATCACCATATTCTGCTGGTAGATTGAACACATTAATGCCAAATAATTAATATGATTTCTCTAAAGAACCTAATACATACACTAAGAAATTATTAATTTGCATATTTTATTCTTTAAGTCTTAATTACAATCCATAATTTCTCAAAATTGCTGAATTATTATTTTAAAATAAATATTTGTTGCCAAATTTGTTCCTACAATACAATACATACAAATTTTCAACCCACTTGCAGATCCCCAATGAAAATTGCATGTCGATGTACCATGAAACAGAGCCCCATTTCAATGGCTTTCCATTAGGTGGTCCAAACAAACTGTATGTACCTGAATCACAACAGTCTAATGGAAAGAGACCCTTAGTCTAGAAATGCTATGTAACTAAGGTTTAGAAGTAACCAAAAAACTTTAGGGTTTTTTTTTTACCATTGTCCCAATGTAGGTGCTGGTTCAGCAATGGCCGCACACTGTGGCAAGAACCTTGAGGAAAGGGCTGATTTTGTCAAATCATGTAAAAGTTACAGAAAGAGCCAAAACACAACCCCACGTACAAGTCCCACAGAATCTGAAAGCGAGAGAGAAATAAAAAGAAGTAAAGCTCATCACTTAATGATGTTGTTCAATGATGTTGTTTGTTTCAACCTAAAAACTTCGTGTACTAGATCTAAAGCTTTTTCGTCTAGATGCATGCACTTCTATGAAACATGCCCATCCATCATATGCATATTAAAAAATTGTCACTCACACATTGTGACAAGCTCCAACCAAAAAAATTTGTACCCGAATCCTACACCAATGCATAGTCTCTAATCTCACATACAACACTGGTTGTATGTCTCTTTTCACAGACCAGTTGAGTACTGGTATTGGATCAATATTAACACTTTCATACTTGTCCGGATTCTGGTATTGGACTGGTATTGGGCCAAAGGCTGATTTTTGTCGAGTACGAAGTAGGTATGATCCTGGTATTAGGCTGGTATTGCCTCGGGTGATACGATCATACCAGACTGGTATGTTCTTCCATACCAGTCCAACATTGGTCTCTAGTCTCTACCCCACCTAAAGGGCACATGAAGTTCGAACTTGGAAGCGACCTTTTTTTCTTTTTTTAAAATAGTTTCGCCAAAAAGAGAATTGAAAATTGAAAGTTAGAAAATAAAGTGATTTTGGAAAATTTGTCACATTTTTATACTTGGTTTTGAACTTGTAGCCAAAAATATAGAAGGATAATTCAAGATTTGTACTTCGTATCTGGTTTATAGCCATATATTTTGCTACATGTTCCACCATTCTTTCTACATCTTTCTATGGAGGATAGATACCCACTTTGGCTACAAACAAAAAAATGCCTAAAAAAAACACACTGCTTGGAAGGAAGATGGAACAAGGAACTTTAGCATCCCCATCTGACAAAGACGGCGAAGTTAATATACACAGCCACCCTCCTCTCCTCCCCTCGCCTCCCCTACCCTGCCGCCTGCACTCTCGTCAATATCCCCATCAAAATTTGTTTGTCAGAGCTTTCTGACATGCGCGCAAAAGCGGCGTCAATGGCAGCAATTTTCTCGGAATCCTTTTGAAAAAAACTCGCAATTTCGCAGCCCGCCAAGGAAGCATAATAATAAAGACGAGTGTTGTCCCCCAAGTGACTAAAAAAATTGGGGTTTTATTTATGGCGATCCATCCACTTTGGGGGCGGCCGGTTGCCTGCCTGCCACACTGGTTGTTGACAGTGTATGTACGTAGAAGTCCCCTCTCACTCACTCACAGACAAAGTCTGGGAAAACGCGCTGAATTCATGGCTATGTACTTAGTGTTTTGTCTACGCCTGAAGCGAAGCGGCCTGAATCCTCATCTCTCCCAATTAGTCATTGTCTAAATTGTTGTGTAGTTCCAAAAAGCTGTTCAAACTTCGAAAGGACAAAACAGCGTCCGGAATTGGTAAGCAGGTGCTCCTGTTTGTCAGTTTACCTGACAGAATTCCTTTGTGGGACTTCTTGAAAATCTTCCCCCCCTGCTTCCTTCTTTCTCTCTCTCTCTCTCTCTCTCCTCGAGTCCTCCTCCTTTTCCTGGCGAACTGGGGCAAAATTTCATGGCTCTGGCTTTACTGGGATAAGGACCTCCGTGAGGTGGAGCTGAGATAGACCCAATTCCAGTAAAAGCCCGCTGCCAACGGCGTTACCAAAACATAAAAACTGGATCCACTTATTTATGAAGTGATTCTCATGATACCCAATAAATATCATGGGAAGAAAACGAGAGGCAAGTGTTTTGATAAGCAAAATGCATAGAGGGATCAGGCATTTTTGTTTTCAAAATACCCGCATCTTGGTGGAAGTAAAATCGCGCATTACAATGCGAGCTCCAAATACACTAAAACAAACAAACTGGACCAGGTTTTCACGACCTCCCCCCCCCCAAAAAGGAATCTTCTGTTGCAAACGCTTGTCGAATTTCGCCAAATTTGGTCACACCCTAAAAAAAAAAAAGCAATTCGCCAGATTTGGACATGTTTTGTAATGTTAGGGCAGGTTTTGTCGACAGTTTTCCCAAAGCTTGTGGCCATCAATGCTAAATCGTTTTCGGGATGATCGCCACTAGTACTACATCACCAATATATATTTTTAAAAGGGCTGCTGCTGCTTGAACTTCCTTCCTTCTTCTTCTGCTTCTTCCTTCCCCTCCTCCCCTCTTACTTAACAAAAAACAAGGTTAATGCTACCTTGGAAAAACCCCAGATTGACCTGGTTCATAGATCTCTGCTACTTCACTGATCGTCGACGCCATGAATACAGCCTGCAGGCACATCGGTGGTCCAAACAAACAGCTCTCGGGATTGTCGCATAAAGTCCCGTTTTCCTGTTCCGTTAAGATGAACAACAACTGAAAGGAAGGAGGGACGACGACGACGACGACGACGACGACGACGATATTACACATTACACATCACCTAATTGCGTTTTTCCGCCACTCTCACTCACTCCAAACGGGAGCAGCTTCTTGTCAGTAATAGTCGCCGTCTTTCTGACAACCGGATGGATCATCAGCAACAGGTGACAGCAGCATCGTGGGCTCCATTTGGTACTTGTCAGTCAACGCCGTCGCTCTGGGGACCGGACAGGTCAGGACTCAGGACTCAAGCTATGCTGCCGCTGCCGCTGGCTGCTTCTGCTGCTGCCCCAGGTGGTGCGAGGTACCAACTCCAACTCCCTACTACTTACCTTTCTACTTCTTTCTGTAGTACGTGCTCTTTTTTGAACACTTGTGCCTCGTCTTGAAACGGATTTTAGCCATTTCTGGAAGGAACTTCACATGAAGTCATGAATGATTTGATGACATTACCAAATCCTCTAACTTGGTTACGTAATACTAAACTAAACAAGGGGTGTGTGCCACACTCCGGCCTTGCCATTTACATCAAAACATATCTTAAGGCAAAAGAAGAATTATGGAAACTCAAATCTTTCACCATGCAAAAATATACCCAATCTTCCGAAAAAAAACACCCTCTGAAAGAAACCAAAATCCTTCAACATATAATAACTCTACAACTAATCTCAAGTTTCAACACAAGCCAAAATATTATCTTCCAAAAATTCTCATATAAAAATAGACACATTGCCTAGCAGTAAAAAATCCCTTAAGCTACTATACTCCATAATGAATCTGAACACAATATCCTTGCTTTGGTAGGCAAGGCCAATAAAAACAATTTGATAAAAGAACAGCTGGAGCCTGGGAATTGTGTTTTTCTTGTGTTTTTCAAACTTCTAATGTTGTGTCATATGTGAGCATCCAAAGAGGGATATTGCATTAAATGGTAACAGGTTTCTACAACCTGTCCAAAATGTTTAAAAGCTAGTGCAAAAAATGCCCACCCTACCCCACTCTCCCCTTCTCTCTAAAACCCAAGAAGAAATGTGGCAAAAGCAAATACATTTCTTCTTCTTTTTCGAAATTTGGCAAATTTCCCCCCCCAGAAACCAAGGGATATGTGAAATGATATTCCCTTTTTTTTTTCCCATTTGTGCAAAATTTTGGACAAAGAATATGGCTGGCTGGGAGGGTGTTTCCTATATATTCAATTGTCACCCACAAAAGTGGTTCCCAATTCAAGCCAAAACCATATCCACAGTGTCCATTGTTGGGTAGGTAAATCTTCTACCTGCCGGATATACCTATGACTATATAAAAGGGTAAATAGTAAATACCAACATTGGTAATGTATACATAGGCATGAACTTGGTATCTTCAATCATATAAGCAATGGTATTGAGAACCATAGCAGTCTGGTCTAAAGATTTGTGATACTTAAGTCCAAAGTAAGATATGCCTAGTATGAAAATTTGGAAAAGACAATACCAGGCTAACAAGAACATTCTCATACTAAACTTCATATTTGATACACATTGACCTTCTTCTCTCTTCACCCAATATTGTTGTCTCTTCCATAGGTTTTCAAGTTAATTATGGCAGCTCCTTGTTGCATGGTTATTGCAATGTGGGCAACCATTTTAAAGCGTTTGTATGTGGGTTTTGCTACATTTCAATACTAGTAGCCAAGTAGTATGCAACTTCCAAATCATGTTTTGGAGGCATCAAATTGACTCATGTTGCATTAATTAGGGTTTGAAGAAATCTTATGTTTATGTGATTTCAAAAAACAAATAATGTTTTAATTATCTCTTTTAAGATTCAATTGAGTGCATAACTTCCTTCACATTTTGATTCCTTATCATGGACTTCAACTTTCATTTTGATCATAAAGATTTTAAGGAGCTTATGAAGGTGCAAGAACAAAGACAAGTTTGACAACCAAATATTTCAACAAGCAGAGATTGGACATAATGGCAAAAAGTTTTCTCCTAAGCTTGACAACCAAATATTTCAACAAGCAGAGATTGGACATAATGGCAAAAAGTTTTCTCCTAAGCCAGAAGTGATTTGGAGACTGCAACTTCCAAAGGCTTTGAAAAACAAAAAATTCTAGTACCCCCATCACAAAGATTTATAATAGAACTATAGATATTCAAACTTGTCAAATCATGAGGTGTGTTTTGTTTATCCAACAAGGATAGTTTCCAACTCAAGCAATAGAACCATACCGTGAAAAGGTGTTGTTGCATATAATGCTTTTCATGGTATTACCAATATGAAAAAACATGTGGCTAATGAAATGATTCTATAATCACAAAATATAAGGAGTACAAGTGATCAAAAAGATGTGGTTAAGGTGGATGCCAAAAAATAGAAAAGAAAAAGGTTGTGGCACCCATTGCCACTTTTCACAAGGGGCTATGGTTTACCCTATTTAAACACCTAAAAAAAACCTAATGATTTTGCTAGTATCGTAGGGTGGCATTTTAGGGTTAGTCAACAAATGGACGTGATGGAAAAACTACTTGCCAACCGGGCTCCTTGTTGAAGTTGGTCATCGCTCTCATTTGATGTATCTTGCAACACCATTGCTATTTTTTTATGAAGCTCACAATAGAATAATTGGTTTTTCCCTTAATTAAAAAATATCATCATGAGGATTTTCACCTTATCTCAAGTAAAGTTGTCCTTTATTCATGAAGTTTAAAATTTTAGGTTGTCACCAAATGAAATGTTATAACTTGGAAGTTTTTTGGATCTTGAGGATTCAATGTTCAAAGATTTGTTTTTTGTAAAGCTATTATGTCGCAACCCCACTTTGAGGCGAGTGTGAAGATGAGACTCACGCTCCCAAAAGTGGGAACTTGGAGTCCTCCGAGACTCCCGCAATTTCAGAGCTCAATTGCAGAGGTCAAAACACCTTGCCTTGAGGTTTTCTTTATACCATTGGGAAGGCTTTGAAGTGTAGATGTCGAAAATGACCTCACATGAGCCATTTGGAGACCTACAGCACAAGTTATGGTCAAAAGAAGGGTCGGGAGTCAAACTGACAATTTGACTCCCGACCACAAAAAGTCGGGAATCGACCCGATCCCGACGTGTGCAGATGGAGTGCGACACACAGTTGGAAAGCTCTTGAGAAGAGCTACAAGTTTGCTTCAGACCTCATCCCAATCTGAGGTCTGAGCCGGGAGTTATGAGTTCCCAAAGTCCTGGGAGTCCAAACCGAGACAGTTTCGGGACTCCTCCTTGGGAGTCCCAAGGATAAAAGCCATTTGGATGTGGGTGCGACAAAGCAACGCAGAGAATACTATATGGGGGAAGGTGGTGGCTTCCCTCGAGTCCGGGCCGTGGTGAATCAAGTGAGTCCATGTTGCCCGTGGCTTGTCCCAACACCAAAGGTGTTTCTGAAGGTGAACTAACCCTCTTGTGGTTGGTTTTGATGCAGGACCGAATAACTAAATAGTTGTCCCTCTTCCTAGTCTAATCTCGGAGCTTTCAGCACGCCCCTCTCACCCCCTTTAGTGCTGGAAGCTAGGAGCAGCACCCAATTCCAACTACTTATGTTCTTTAACATAGTTGGACCCTTTTTGGGTCTAACAAGGAACTCGGGGGCGCGTCATATTAGCTATGGGCTTCATCTCAATGATGTCCATTGTAACTTGAGATCTATTGTTTAATGTGGTTTGATGCAACTATCAATGCAATGGAAGAACAATTGTTAAGATGAATTTGCAAAATTGTGATGCCCTTTCAAATTTTTATATATTTACAACATTTCTATGCATGGAGGTTTCTAATCTTTACATTTCATAAATGTCAACCATTTTGTTGCTTACTTTGGTAGTTTCAAGCTTTGAAGCTTTTTGCTTTCTTATTCCTCTTCAATTCTTAAAAGTATACACCATAGCACCTTTGTAACTTCCGAACATGTTCAAGTACAATTTTTTTGTTGTTGGGGTCTTGAACATTGTCAATGTTGATTTAATGTTGATTCATCAAATCAAGGTCCTTCATTTGTTATTGTTTATAATAAATGTGTTATACATTAGAATCAAAGTTGTTGCAAATGCTTATGGTGTTCATGTGTGTTGTGTTGCAATCGACTTGTTGAATTCAGACCCATTGTTAGAATCAAAATCTAACCCACCAAAGAAAAAGAAAAAAAGGTGGGAATGGGAAATAAACCAAATGTTTTCAAATGTATGGATTGCAAAACTTCCATGGGCAGAAACTATGGTTGGTTTTAATGGGAAAATGCATATATGGTGAGGTGTAATGTTTGCACACAAATTGAATAAGCTATTGGTTCCAAATTTTAGCAACCTCTAAAAACTTGTTGGGAGGCACAATACAAGGTTATAAGACTTAATTGCAATGTGGTTAATTCTATATGTCCACATAATCACAACATGCAAAAGATGAATGTTTCTTTTTTAGTAGGGGAAAAGACATAATGGTATACTTGGTAATTGTAAGCTAGGATGTGGTTGGAGAGGAAATAAAAAAGGTTTTGTGCAAATTGTTGTTGTTTTTGGCTTTTGCAATGAGGTCATCTTTCACAAATTTTGAGGCCATGAAATTGTTCTTCAACTCTTGAAGGTGAAAAACACCCCAAAAACCATTGAAATGACAATATTGGATGGGAGATTATAGAATTTTTGTATTGCATAATGTTCACGACAACTAAATTTACAGTTCATGTAGCAAGGTGCCTTGCTATTAGTTGTGATGAAATGACAACAATTGATATTGAATCATGGGTTAACATCATGCTTACCTTATGGATTGCTTCAAATTCATATTGATTTTGGTGGATTTGGAAAGGCTAGTAGATGGTGGCACAACTAATAACTTGACCAATGTGATATTGAATTCCTTAATGGTCTTATGGGGGCTAACTATGGAAGAAATCAATGGAAACCTTATATGTTTTCGTTTTGATGGTGTTCTTGTGATCTATAGTGTCTCCCACAACAATGTGACAACACATATTCCCAAAAGAACATCTCCTTTGATGTTTGTTGTCCATTGTGTTGCACATTAAACAAATTTGGCTATCCAAAAACTTTTTAGGCAACCCTTGTGTAAAAGATTAGGGGGTTCTTACAAGCCACATAAACATGTTTTTCTTTTTAACCCAAGAAAAACAATTCATAGCAATGGACTAAATCTACAAATGACGACGTGACAAATAGACAACACCTAAATGAGATAACAAATAACATAATGTAAACCTCCATCCTATTCGAACATCATTGAAATGAAAAAATGTTTAAACTTCATATGTTCAACTTCATATTCACTACTAAGAATAAATTGCCATTGCCACCAAAGTTTTAATCAATTAATAACTAAACACCTTGAATTCCAATTGTAAACACAAAGTCCAAGAGAAAATAAAAAAAGATGAACACCTACTAATGACAACAAGTATCTTTGAAAGAACCAACAAAATTTCTTTGCACAAGGTTTAGAATTTTAAAAAACATGAGAATTTTCCAAGGTGCCAAATCTTTAGAACACAAGGCTCTTTCAAATCCTTGCCTCTAAAGGTTACTAGAACCTATGATTTTTTTAACTTCTGAACCTTGAAGGATAAGTGGGGATATATACATGGGTTGATAATCATTGGGGGTCTATATTTGTTTTTAATAACCACACAACATTAGTCACAACACATTTGTGGAAATAGTGAAGATGTGTTGTGTAGAATTATAGATTCTTTGTTATGGTCTTCAAAAGAAGCATGTTGATGAACAATTCAAAAGTTTTAAAATCTTGTGGATTATGACAATGATGGGTGGATGTACATTTGCTAGATTGATCACAAATACAATGCATATGATAGGACATCCCAACATCCCTGGTGATTAAAAATTGACCTCACATAACGTGTATGACAAAAAATAAACAAACAAGCATCCCAAGGTGCAAAAAAATAAGCAACATGATAAATGGCCACAAATCTAGTAACAATATGATATCTACACAACACAACAAAATTACATTCATCTCTAAGACATGATTGAATGTGCATGACAATATAATTTAAAATTAACCTCAACTCCAACATATGATTGTAGGGAAAAAAAAAACCTCTTGGGGTTAGACTTCAGCATATAATTAATAAAACAAGACTATAGGATAATATGATTTTTTCACAAAAAAAACCATAATTCATGGCACATAAATGAGATCAACTTTGTGATTTCCTACATTATAATGTATGATATGCGATGTTCATTGTACATATTACATTGTAAAACAAATTTTGGCAATTTGACATGAGGTAATGGCACATATTATGTTGCACTACCTTGCATTCATTATCTAATTTTGGTGTTGGCAACATTGCATGATGCACCCTACTTGTCCCAAGGTCTCCATGGTAGTTCTTCAAATTTACAATAATGGAAAATTGGAGGAACTTTGAAGCATGTTCCTTATCTCCTTGCATTGGGACAAGAAGGATGTGTCGAAGCTCAAAGGTGCCTAGGATTAGGCAAGATTAGGACAAAGTGATAATTGATTAATATTCATGAACACCCTTTAGTTAATTCACTTGCGCAAGCCATATAATGCACATGTGGTTAGTGAAAATGGAACCAACATTAGGTCACCAACTTGCTTTAGGCTCATACTAAATTCACATGGCGCAAACTTGGGACGAGGCACCACTTCCTTCCTTGGAAGATATTTTGGATTGTCCATGGGGGTAATATCAAAGAAGTGATAATTTTCCTAAGAGTTCAAAAATGACTTCTCAATATTAGGACATTGAATGTCCTATACATATATATGTTTATTATGTGTAAAAATATTAATCATGAATTAGTCATTCATATAACTAATAGATGATAATGTTACACAAGGAAATGATGATATATTATTTCATTTAACATTTTAAAAGTTTGCCTACTTAGATGAATAAGATGACATGGAAATCTAACTATCATTGATGGATAGGGTGCAACAATAAATAGTTCATATATGATTATAAAATGTTTATCATATCACTTAGGTATTCCCATGAGCACATATGTAGGCATTTGTAGCCCTTAGGTAGTCTAGGTAGCCTTAAGTAGCCCCTACATATATCTAGGTAGCTCCTAGTTAAGTTCTTTATGTAGGTTAGAAAAAATGTTTATTATAATGTGATTACATTTTTTATCACATCAAAAGGTTATGTGAAATTGATAAGGAATTTGTTTTTAAATATGCAATGAGGACATCAAATCTTTATTTTTCCAACCTAATAACAATACACCAAATGTGTCCTAGTTCATTATAGGTTTCATTAGATTTTGAGTAAATTTGGACATTTTTACCATGGTGAAATTGGTCAACCCCTTAGTGAACAGGGACCAATTGTTACGGATAGTGAATTGGTCCATTAATATTTAATGAAACAAGGTTACTTTCAAGTGATATACAAAATTACTAAACCATTTCACCTGCTAGTTAATTAACTAAACAACATGAAAATCAATTAAATTTAAATTATTTCATATTTAATATTTTGATAATTTCATCTTTTTTAGCCTATGAATTATTGACATGTGTCACTACCTATACTAAATTAAAAACCTAACCTAAGTACATAGGCCATGTAATCAACCTAAGTAAACATCTACTCTAGGAAATTACATAGGAAAATTTTGGATCAATTTACCATTGTTGACCATAAACACACCATTTGTGAGGTTTGATACTAAGCCATTAAGATGGAGGCAAACACCCCTACCATCAAACCACCACACTTGTTGTGATAATATGTTACATTGCATTTTATCAAATACTTCATTTTAAACATTACAAAAACATAAACTTTGAAAATTCATATTTTATCCAAATAAAATGATTAAATTTTTATTAAAATTTTTTTTCAATAATGTACACGATTACATTTATTTCCAATTGAAAATAAAAAATCATTTGAATAATATTATTTTTTGAATATCACTATTCAATAACATTTCAATCGCCATTCTTTTGAAAAAAAAAAGTTTAATAAATGGATAATTTTTTTGCTACTATAATTATACTACCTATGTTAGGTTATTTTCAATTATTCTACATCTACTTTTTTTTATTTTAAATTATTTCACCTTACATTATTTATGATTATTTGTGGTTATTTTAAACTATCTCACCTTAGGTTATTTTCGACTATAAATTATTTTTGGTAATTTTATGTTATTTGTGGCTATTTTAGGCTATTTAACTTTAGGTTATTTACGGCTTTTATAAAAAAATTTGTTATTCTAAACTATTTCATCATAAGTTGTTTTCAGCTATGTGAGGTTATCGTTGGTTATTTTTGGTTATTGAAGGTTATTTCACCTTATGTTATTATTGGTTGTTCTAGGTTATATTATTATAGGCTATTTGTGATTTTTCTATTAATGACTATTGGTGGTTATTGGTTATTTTTTAATTAGTGGTTATTATATTAATGGTTTTTTTAATGTTATATTACGATTATTGTTGGATATTATAAGTTATATTATCATAGGCTATTGGTAATTATTTTATTATAGGTTATTATTTTAAAAATTCATAGGTTATTCTTGGTTATTTTACCTTAGGTCATTATATTATATTTTAAATTATTTTAAATTGTTGTACTTGGCATAAAATAATTTATAATAACATAAAGTAGGATGACCTTGAATAACCTAAAGTATAACTTGAAATAACATATTTTAATTTAAAATAAAATAACTTAAGGTATAACCTAAAATTAGTTGAATAATTTAATTTAAAAAAACTTAAAGTAAAAAACCTATAATAGGTTAACTATGATACTTTAAGGTAAATAACATATAATAATTTAAGGTATAATAGTTTATAATAACTTAAGGTATAAGTTAAAATAACTAAAGTAGCCAAACATAATATGAGGTATATCACAAAGTGACATAAAATATTTAAAACAACAACATAAAAATAATCCAATTTACCACAATAAATTACAATAATGAATTATGTCAATTAGTAGTGAAACACGATGTTTACATAATGATATTATGGTGAAATAACTTTAACCATGGTGAAACCACTAAAGTGTAATGAACATATTTCACTTTTGAGGTCACATAGTGATTTAGGTTAATGAAATACACCCCATTTTTGTACTAATGATAAGCTATCTACTTTGCTAGATGGCCTAGGGTTTTTATGATTCCTAATCTCCATAAGGTACCTATGTATGTTTTTAACCCATGTGGTTTAGTTTACCCAACTTAAATCAAACAACTTCAAGGCAATTACAAACCACACCATTCATTTTGAAATGTCACAAGGCAAAAAATTAGTACCTCTTGTTATTGCAATGTTTCTCAATTCTAATGAATAAGGAAATGTGTAAAAAAAGATTCATGTATATAATCTATATTTTAAAAAATAATAATACCAAAAAAAAAACCAATTAAACATTTTTTGGTATTTAAGGGACCTTTGAACTTGTGTTTCGTCTTGCTTCAAAATCCACACACAATTTTAAATGGATTCATAACTCTTGGAATATTATCTAGATCAAATGCATTATGGTACTCTATCATAGTTCGTAAAATTAAAATGAAAATGATAATTCTTATTGAAAATGTCATTACAAATGGGAACATACATTTACATACTTTTCAAAAGCCCAAAATTGTGAAAATTCATTTAGCCATTTTCAACTTTCATTAAACCATTAATTTGATATTTCATTTTTTCATATGTTAGTTTTTAATATTTCAAATTTTGTCCCTATTTTAATTTTTATGTGAATAATGAAAAACAAAAAATGAAAACATTAATTTTTTTATTTCATTTCTTTTTTGTGATTAATTTTTAAATTAAATGAAATAATATTATTATTACCACTATCATGAGCACAAAAAACTATAAGAATAGGAATTAAACCAAGGACATAATAAAGAAAACAATTCATAAGAAATGCAAACCTAAGTATAATCCAAGATTATAAACACAAATGCCTAAGGTAAGAACATGATATATGTTAGAAAATGATTCAAATACAATTTTATTCTGATATGTATGAAAACAAAAGTTATGATAATAAAACATACCCAAAATTGGTGTTGAATAGACTAAAGGTAATGGGAGGTCCTACTCCTATTTATACCCCATTGGGGACCTAATTCAAGGAAGCTTTTATGTGTGCACTAACTAATGAAGCATCTTAAGTAGCTTCCTAACAAATAATCAACCAAAAGTCGACTAAAATTTAACTGAGGGTTAATTCATATTATACCCCATTAAGGATTAGTTCGAAGAAACCTTTATGAAGGCCTCCATGTGTGCATTAACCAAAAAACTTCCTAATTAATAGTGAACTAAAAGTCAACTAAAACTTAACCAAGGGTTAACTTAAAATTAACTGAGACTTAATTAGGATTTAATTGAAAGCTAACTAAAAGTTAATTAAGACTCGACTGAAAATAAACTCAAATTTAACTAAAAATTAATTAAAAATTAATTAACAATTAACAATGATGCAAGTGTTGATATAGGCGATTATGTTGATCCAAGCAACAAGTGATGGTGGTGTCTATGACAACCACATCATTAAAAATGTCATTACAATCATAATTAGTCATATTTAGATGATTGATTTTAATCACATTAGTCAAGTTGAACAATTCCATGTGGGGTGTCACATGTCATATGTTCAACATGGTGTTTGTTTTAACTATATATTTAGTTTTAAAAAACAAATAGACATACCTAATTTTGATTTTAGTCAAATCAAACATAGTTAGTCATTTCAAACATATAAACTTGATTCTATTATCATTTTAGTTGCAATGTTAATAATAAAAGAATCGTGTTTTGTAGTAATGTGACTTGCTTCACTTTCACAAAGTGTGGCCATTAATTTGAACATGAGAATGGGTTCAAATTTTGATGTTGTAGTCATGGTTGCATAAAAGCAATGAGTAACACAAATCATGGTTGTCACCCCAAAAAACATGTTGGCTTTTGTAATGAACATCAAAGGTACATTTGTCTCCTTGTTTGCAAAACTTGTTTTAATTTGAACACTCTTGATCAAATTGATGGCAAATAATAGGTTGCCATAAATTCTACCAATGTGAATGATTGTGGACATCAAACTTGTTGACTAGCCTCTCAAGTTTGTGGATCCAACATCACATCTATTATTTGAGGTACCAAAGCTTGACTAGTTACTACCAAAGCTCAAATAACAACTATTGTAAAATACATAATTGGTTATGGTAATGCAATTGTACATGTGAAAGCCAATCCCACCAAGTCCACCATAGTAGATGGATCAAAGTTTCGTATTGAATTTAGTGTCCTTGGAGCTAATAACACATGAAAAATGGCCATGGTCACAAGTCATTGCTCCTCTTGTCCACCAACCTTAGTCTATAAGACCTCCATATTCTTGACTTTAATTCAAATTATTTCATGTATTCCATTCTTGGCCACCTTTTCCTTTTTGGGAAGTAGCATTCCCATGGCCCCAACCATCTTGATTGCCATTATTCAAATTTGGTCGTAGCTCAAGATGCACATCAAAGTAATGTGTTATGTTGTGATTCAACTTGCCACAATGTTTGCATTATAGTTGCTCATTTTGGACCTAAGTTTTGTCCTTTGCCCTTATATGAATAATCATTTTAAAATGATTATGTTCATAAGTCTAGCAATTCACATCCAATTATTGTTGTTTCAAGAATAACAATAATGGTATTTGATTTCCTCTCAAAAACCTTTAAACTTTTATGTAACAACTTTGTTTGGTTGCCCATGTTGTTTTGAGTTTCTGGTTGAATTGTTGGGTGCAATAGTTATCCTTATTAAAACCAATCATCACCATCTTCTCTTTGACCATGTCCCTCTTCCCAACAAAACACATATGCCAAAGTAGGTGGACCAATTTATAGTAGAGTAATATCTCACATTTTTTGCCTAAGCTCTTTGTCCAAAATTTTATACCAAAATTGGAAACCCTAAGCCTTTGTGACCCCTTTAGTTTTAATCAACCTTTGGATATGGTGGCATATTTCATGCACATTTTCATTGGTTTTCCATTAAACTTTTGCAAACTTCATAATTTTTGTTGTTCATATCCATTAGTAGTTTCTTGTCAACTCTTAGAAGAATTTCATTATGAAGTTGAATGCAAGCAATGGTCTTTGCCCACTAGATGAATGGCCAACCCTAACACTTCCATTTGTTAAATATTCACCTAAAGTAAATGAAATTGCACTTGGAGCAACAATGGCCTTGGTGATTGAAACATAATTCAACAATTAGTATAACCACCATTCCTCAATTCGCACCTCGTGAGTTCACTTAAACTCATGGTAATCATCCATAGATAGCTTATACATGGGTAGCCTTTCCAAATGCTAAAAAATCCCTTTCATGGCATAAAAGGTGTGAATAATTGTGGGTTATGCATTTGTTGCATACCCATTATCAAGCTTTTGGATAAAATCATTTAGATTAATTGTGCCCTATCACTTTGGAGTACTAATATGGCCCTTTAGTGGTTCCATAAATTTCCTCTATGTTCCACAACAATGATGTGACAATAAGAACAAGAAAATGCTTAAATTTGAGTTGGAAGACTCCACCTTTTATGATGTTGATAATGTGGATGGTTTGAATTGCACCCTTCCTTTAATAAACCCATTAATGTTGTTCAAAATACCCTTTGTTCAAGAGCACTTGGCACCTTCATGGCATCCCAAAACCTTTTTCAAAACCTTGACTTGAAAGGGATGTTGCATTTGCATGGTTATAACTCAACACTAAATCTATAAGGTAGTTTTTGCATCTATAGAGTATGCTTCACAAAGCTAAACAAACATGGGGTTTGATGTGACCACCACAAATGTGGTAAATTGGTCATCAACTTAATCTTCCCACCACAAACAAATAATCTAGTTGATTAATCATCACCTCTAAATACAACCCACAATTGAATCTCAAATAATGACATAAATGGGATTTATAATTTCATTCAACATTTAATCCCATTTTTGTAAGCTTGTTGACTAAAGACTCGCGCTTTCCTTCCAACAACAATAAAATGAAACAAACATGAAAAAATGTTTATGACATGGCATTCCATAATGTTGATGGCACATCATTCCAGTAATATCTAGAAGGTTAGGTAAGAAAAAGACAAAATGAACTAGGTAATGTTTAGTCGTGAGCTCTTAGTGATGGTAACGGATTAGTGTGACGATTGACGTTTTGGTTGTTCTAACTTTTAACACATGATGTTGCACTAATTCGGACAATTGGCATTGGAAATCTTGGTGGTGTTGGATGTAATGTGATTTTGGCTTGATGTTTTGAATGTCAAATTGAAAAAATCTAACGAAGCATGGTGGCTACACAATGTTGGCAAGGTTGGGCCTTACTGTGCATGGTGAGCTTGATTCTAAACCTTAAACCCTAAACCCTTTTCATCTATTGTTTCTTTTTTCCATTTGTTTTCTTTCAAATCCAAAACCAAATCCTTCTTTCTTTCTTTCTTTCCAATTTTGTACCCAAGCTTTAATTGAAGTTAAATTCCTCAAGATAATCAAGATTATAAATGAAATCCAAGAAAATTGAAAACATTTTTTTTCCAAACTTATTTTCTTTAAAAAATATATTAATTACAACAAGAAAATCAATAAACATGAGAAAATCACAATAAAATCATGTTTGAGCTTCTTAAGTTTGACAAAAACAAAAAAGAATGTGCTTTAATGCATCTTTCTCCATGTTGCAACAAACAACACAAATTACGATTGTAAATTTTGTGACAAACACAACCAAATTGTAATTTCTAAATGCAAGGAAATTTTACAAGTAAAAAACCAAATTGTACCACAACATTCATCGTAGAAACAAAATTATTCCAATCTTCAAAAAATCTAATGCAAAACATTGTTTTGAGTTGCACCAAATTCAAAAAAAAAAAATTGGCTTTTAAACCCTATTCATTTTCATCTTGAAGGAATTTAAGCTCAAAACCTAAGAAAGAAACTTGTAGACAAACTCATAACACAAAACACATGATAATCTTCAATTCAATTAAACAAACACACAATATTCTTCATAAAACTTTGGAGTTTTAAAAACTAAGAATAAGATTTGAAAGCACAAAAACAAGATATTTTCCTAAGTCATTAAAAATCTCAAACCCTTTTCACATTAAGATTATTGTACATCTTAAAAATACCCCATTAGGCTATGTGCATGTTAATCTTGACATGTCAAACAAATAAAAAGAACCAACAAGCTTTTACTTGATTTACCATGGCTATGCTTGCTATATTGTGCACCTTCAATATCTTTATAATCACATGGGTGGGCTCTTGTGAATAGTTTAAATGACTTGGTTATTGTTTGTGATGGTTGTGTAATAACAATCAACTTCATCATTATAGATGGAAATCAAAATTTTGAACTCTGTTTGAAATAAGTAATGATTGGCTACATCCAATAAATGATAAGTTGTAGAACATTTTTAAATAACAAAATTTGTATGGACATTGTTTAAAACGGGGTCATTATTAATTTGGCAAAGGGTATTAACAACGTTGACTAGTTATTAAAAAAATAAAATTATAGATGTTGGTCATCAATTTCACTATTAAAATAATACCATTGATTATGAATTTACTCAGTAATGTTTTGGGTAACAATTGTTGGTATGAACAAAGGTTAGTTATCAAATATTTTGTTGAAAATCATTGATTATATTATTAGTTATACACATGTTATATGGTTTTTAAAAATAAATTACTTAATTTTTAATCATAAAAATTAACATTTTAGGATCAAAAACCTATTTGTATGATAACCATGTGTCATTTGGGTTGGTTATTAATATTTGAAAATCCAATACCAAGAAGATAGTTTATTATCCAATTTTTATTTTAAAAATTAATGTAATTAATGGGCATGTTATCAATAATCAATTGGGTTGATGATCAATTAATTATTTGAGTCAAAATTCAATGTTCGGGCAATGCTAATATTAACCAACTTTCAAGGTTAAAATGATTATGCCAAAACATGTTAGTGAGAGTTTCAATGATTGATATGTTATTTTCAACAAGTAATTGGCATCAACCCCTTTTAAAGTATTTGAAGAACATTTTTGTAAAATAGTAACATCATGATATTATTCCTTTTTAAAGATGCACCATTTCTTTATAATACTAGTGGTTTTAAACTAAAAACTTTATGTTTTTATTTTAAAACAACAAATGATTTTCCAAAATTGGCATTTAGTTTTTTCTTCTTGTTGTCATTTGATTTTTATTGAGTCCCCCCCCCCTATGAGTTATTATTTGAATCATTTTTGTAAACAAAACAAATGAATTAAAGCTGAAAAGCTTTGCAATTCTCATACAATTTAGTAGACTATCAAATTTCATTTTCAGTGAACTACAAAATATCATTGTTGGTTGTGATTTTTGAAGATTCTATAGTCATAATTTGCAATGTTGATTTAGAAAACTTTGCCTTTGAAGTCATTGTAAACCTTATGGAATAAATTTCTATTGAACAACTAAGATTTTTAATCAATTTGGTAGATATTGTAGATGTATTGTTTTTTGTTACAAACTATATAAATTGGGTAGATTTATCAAATGGCCTTACCATTAACAACTATCAAGTAAAATCGTAGTAAAAGGAGCCAAGGAAGTTGTAAACAATGCTTAAAATTGCATTTACATTACTTTGGAGAATCACCATTAATTGTATTTAATGAATTATTTATCCATAATTTGTAATTATGTTTTGGTGCTCATGAAATTGCACTCTTACGAATTTGGGGTCATTTCACAATGTTATTAGAGTCCTTTGTCATACACAAAACACTTGTTGACAAAGTCTTTGTAAGGATTCTAAAATTTGAACGTGTTTTTTGTTATTCAAACCTTCATAAAATGTAATCAAATTTATTATGGGATCTAATATACTTCATAAGAAGGGCAACATGTGTTTGTTTTTTAAAATGAAAATGTATTGAATCCTTTTAATGGATGTTATTGATTTTGATTATAAACGTTTTTAATGCTCAAAAAGTTCAAAAATTTGTCATCATGGTTAAAAACAAACTATACATTTGACTATAATTTAGGTACTCATGCAAAAAAAAATAGTTTTTATTATACGCAAGTCATGTTTGGTCTCAATATTAATATCCAATCCCAAAAAATTTAAATACAATTTTAGAATTTAATAAACCAATACATGTACGACATGTGTAAAATGCAATCCTTAGTAAGGACTCTGATGTTGGTCACCGTGGTTCTTTTTATTGTGTTTTTACCCTATGGCAAAGGTATCATAATTAGCATGAAATATCTAAATATCAATTAAACAAGTACATGTAAAACAAGTACATGTTACGTAACACATGAAGCTGGGGAAGTTTGATGGCAAAAAAATTCCTTGTCCTATCCACCATATTTGGGAACACCCTAGTCACAATTAACATTGAAATGGAAACATCAATGCCCACATTGTTGTAAAATCAACTACCTTAACAACAATTTTCAATAAATGATTAAATATCGTAATTGTTTGCAACATATAAGACCAAGTATTTTAGAATTGCCTTTTGTGTGGGGTCTATTTTGTTGTAAAGTTGTTTGTTAAAGAGTTTTGTGATTTGAAAAAGAAGGGCAATCTTCCTTGTCATTTCAACTTGTTTTTGACCTCCTCTTTTGGTCATCTTTTACATACAACCTCATGTTTAGTTTTGAATGTTCACAAAAAATGTTTTCTAAAACACTAGTATCATGTTTTTTGTTGTAGCTCACAAGCTTCTTATTCTTTTGAGTTAAGATTATAATTGTTCTAGTGTAGTAGGGTGATATAACACATCACATCATTTGTGAGTTACATGAATTTTATTTTGCACCATCATCGTTGAAAATAAAAAAAACCTATTATCTTAATGTATGATGAAAGGGATACCATGCATGGGTGAAAAACCCTTGAACAACATCTACTTTAACATTAGATGCCTCTTGAGATCCAAACTTAATTTTGAATTAAGAAACAAACTAAAAATCGTATTCCTTTTCATCACAAATTGATGTTATAAGTCAAGTGGCACTTGTGAATGCCATTGAAAGCATGTGCATATGTTCTTTGTTATTTTAGCAACTCCATGTAACAAAAATAAACAAACCATAAACAACAATAATGACAATAAAAAATAACAACCACAACCAAAAAGAAATGATGATAACAAACAAAAAAAACAAGAACAAAACAACAATATACAATTAAAAAAAAAGAAAAAAAAGACAACAACAATAAAAAAGAAGTAAACAAAAATCATTGACATAGAGTTACCTTGCTCAAATGTGAATAAGGTATTGTAGACAAGAAGTTGACCCATAATAACCATTATGACAATGACACACTAAAAATACCTTAAGCAACTTGCATGTTTTCTTGCAAGCTCTAGCACATGTGACATGGAAAAAAACATATGTTAAGTAAAATGACAACACACACACAATTTGTCCAAATTTCTTATTTGTTTAACATACTGCGGCCTATCCTTTCAATCCTTAGGACATAAAGAATGGAACTTTTTGTCAGGATACCCTATTGAAGTTCATTAGGAATAAATAATGTAGAATTGATTATCCATATCCTTAATCACAATTTAATCAAGGCAATTCTTTTCATCCTACTAACTACATAATCCCTGATATATATATATTTAATTTCCTTTCTTACCAACCCAAATTGAACCACCACAACACACAATTCCCTTTCCCCCACCCTTTTCCTAACTTCTTCTCTTGTTACCAAATCCTTCCCTAGCTTTTCCTATCCTTGAATTTCACTTTCACCAAAAAGATGAATAAAATAAAAAATGAAAACAAATCTACCAATTCTTTACAACTTACCAAAACTCACAAGCATGCAACCTAATTCCTACAATGCATCACACTCTCACAATTGCAATTGCCGTCCCCTTTTATTTATTTATTATCTCTCTTCCAAAATTTAGATAATCAATCCAAATTTTGTCCATCAGTCCTTCCTCGAATTTTTTCTTCTTAAAACTTTAGAGTTCTTCTATTTAACAACCTTGTCTCCCATGTCATATCATTTAGAGAATTGCCCAACATTGATATGTATAACATGAGTGGAGTACAACACAATAACCAAATAACATCCATCTTTGATTCCTCATTGGTATTGATAATTTTTATTTATTTATTGTTACTACTTCTTTGACTTCTTCAACGTCTATTGATGTCATTCTTAATTTGCAGGTTAGAGTTAAATTGATGAACTACAGTTGAAAAAATTCTTCAAAAATAATCCCAGATATAGAAGAAGGCTTTGAAATTATATCTCATAGTTTGATGGTTTTAGCTATAACTTCAATTTACTACAATCATTGTCAAGAATCTAGGCCAGTGAACCAGCACACACCAGTGCACAATGCAAAAATAGATGGTATGTGAACAGGACACACATTTCCATTGCATTTTGGGTATATAGCTAACCACAGTCATTAGTTATGTACTAAGTGTCCAAGTCTACTTACCAACACAAGAGCCACCAAGTGCTTTCCCTACTTACTTACTTACCTACCTACATAATAACCACTTCTATTGTCTACCTACTTACCTACGATACTCATCCATTTATCTAGGTAATCCAAGGTGGAAGTAGGAGGGTGTACCGGATAGGTTACCAAGGTTAAACCCTGGTAACTCGGTTGCGGTTTGAATTGATAACGGAGTCATAATAAGTAAGGGGTTTTCATTTGTTCAATGGGTGGTGCACTAGTGAGTGCTGGGTCACATAACCCACAGATCTGTGTGTTACCCGATCTGCATGCTACCTGGGCCAGTTCAACGCTAGTTATATTATTTTCAGAAATGTTGAAATTTTCAACAAAACAAATATTTTTTAGAAATATTTTTTTGCTGAAGGAAAATAAAGAATCTGATGGAATCATTTGAGGAATATATCATTTGTCGAAATGAAATCCTCAAAATTAATGAATGAATTATTCAACAAACATGTGTCAAAGTGGCCAACGTATTACTATGGTATTCCTGTTTTCTCATAAATGCTCAATAATTTCGCAATAGGTCATCCATTTTTGAGAATTTATTGGGTGAATCTAGATAAAGCACTCATGCACGGTAACAGTAACCTTGTCAACAAAGACGTCTAATTTTTTTTTTTTCCCCTACGAGATCTTGCTTCCTGTGACAATTGTCCCTCCCAAACAATCATAAGCAGTGTAAGCTTTGGCTCCAGATGCTCAAGTATAGATTATGATGCGGTTGTTTGTTTGGAACGCACATGAAGCCAATCATGAACGACAACAAGAGCACATGTATGCTAAAGTTATTTGTCCTGAGAACTCTTCGTAACTAAACAGTCCAAGCAAGGATTGCTGAAACCGTCTGACAGCAATCAAAGAGCTGAATGAATCCTATATATCCTAGTAGCTACCAACACTTTTTCTGTGAATTTTTAACAAATTTTCAACAACAGTTTGAACATAATCAGCCTTTAGAGACTGTCTTGATGATGTGTCTCTTCCTCATTGGACACTCACACCCCGGTAATTAGTTCACATACCTTATCCTAAAGTCACTTTTGTCATTAAATAATCCTCAAAACAATGAAATGAAAGTTTGCGTAAATATGACTTTGACATGTTGGAAATCATCATAAATTGTCATAGGCTACGTCACTCTGAATAATTTCACTACTCATATCACAATATTATAGTAGATGATGGGGAAAATATATAATTTCAAAATTAAAAAAAAGAATTCATTTTTTGATTTTTTTTTTGGTTTTTTTTGTCAATGTGGAAACTGACCCTAGGCTACGGTATTAAGCTGCTTATTGTTTTCAACATAGGCATCACTTTACATCCACTACGTGCTCAGCATGTGGATGCATCACAACTTTACATCCATAACATGATGACCCCAGTATGCTGGTTGTGTCTGGTAACCGGTGCGAGCTGGTGAGTTACCAAGTCTCGGTGACTATTCTTGGGTAACCAGCCAGCTCTTGCCAAGTTACAACATCCTCCATAACCGCTTTAATAGAAGCTCAAATTCTTGAATTTTTAAAAAAAGTCCAGAGATAATGAAAGAGCCCAAATCCTAAAAGAACTGATCACTTTTCTGTCAATTTCAACACCTTCCAAGAGGTTTGAGCATAACTACTTTACAAGCATCCAAACTACTACCCTAGTAGTAGTAGTAGTAGCAGCACAGGGGGCAGCTTCATTCAACACATGTCTGTAGAATAATTAATCAATTTTGAAGATTACATGACATAGAACAGAATATTCCTCAATATAATTTTTTAAAAAAAATCTGTATTTTCCTTCCAAAAATTCTGGGTTTTTTAAAAAAAGGGGGTAATTTTTGGAAATTTTAACATTTTTACAAATAATATAATTAGTGCCAAAACTGCCAAGGTAGTACAGATATCAGAAGGTGCGGTGTGGTTCAATCCTGGGTTCTGAAGAGAACAGAAGACCCAGAAGACCCACCACTACTTTCTGTGTATCCGGCATCTCTCAGATGATCTTTTGTCCCAGCAACAAACTGAAAGAACCATCACTCCATCATGCAGGAGTTGTCCTGGTTGTGTGATTGGGCACTGTGCTCCTTTCCTCTGTATCCTCTAAGACCTGGGTTGAAATCTCAGTAGAGTAAGTAGGGAGGAGGACACAGGGCCCCACTTCTTGCTGTTAAAAACAAAGTACCCACCCAGACCCAGGACTTTTTACCTTAAAGATTGGAGTTCTCAGAGAGGCATATTTTTGGCAGCAATTGGCACCACCAGATCATAAAGTTTGCATTGGTTGTTATTTTGGCACTTGCACACAAAGCCAAACAGAATAATAGACCCATGGATTCCTGTGTCAGTTGTATCCTAGTTTCACAAGATCTTTGTTCTGAAAGTTACCTAGTCCTTCCTTTCTCTTGCACTGTTTTTTTTGGGGCCAAGAAAACTAGTTGATGTATATATATCATCGTCACTAGAGCTGCTCTAAGTGTGTACCAGAGTACGGAGTCCTTCTGACTCCTGAGCACTATGGAAAAGAGTGATCAAACACCTAACTCCGAATGAAAAGTTTACAAAACAAAACAACTGGGACCCAAACTAGTTTTTCCACCAATTTTGATAGTAAACTGAGTTCCATCCTGTCTTTCCTTTTTTCTGCGTGTCTCCACTACTGTATTTTCACTTCTCCTACCTGTGCAACTACTATAAATACTCTCAAGCCTTGTGCATTACATGATGAGTTTCAGCATTTCATTCTGAGATTTAATAAAATTTCCTTACTTTGTGGATACAATTGAAAGAGGGGATAGGGGGTGAAAGCAGGCCCAAAGAGAGGGTGACATTACGGATAACTCTAATGTCACAAGGTTTTGAAAATGGGCTCTATTCCTTTAAATCTGTGTAGGAGAGAGAATGTGGGTGTCAAAGGACCATGGACATGAAAATGATTCCTTCTAGTTGATGGTTATTGAGTGCTATTGATTGATTGGCTATAATGATTGGTCCATGTGTGACATATATGTTCTTGTTGTGTATATTATCTCATATTTTCTGTTTATTGATGAAGAGGGACAACATTTAACATGGAATGTAGATATGATAATTAATGATATGACCCAAAATACAATATATTGTTTTGATTGTCGATTTTTGATTTTTCAATTTTGTGATGGAGCTAGGGTGACAAGCATCCCTGGGCCAGTTTTAACTTAATTGGCAACATTATTTCAAGGAACTCTTAAACTGTAGCCAAGAGTCATAAATGTGGTCACACCCTTGCCCAAAAAAAAATTCCTATCACTTTTAAGCAAAATTTTTAATAGAAAAAAAAGGGATTTGCAATAGAATACTCAATTTTCAGGAAACTATGTCACCTTTCAGGCTATACACACTATCTTGGATGAAGTATGACCTTCAAATAGTGTGAAACTCAGTTTGCATTTGTAAATATGCCCAATACCAGGACCAGATTGGTAGTTTGTATGAAACTATTAGAAAGTAGCCAACACCAGGACTGGCTGGTATATTCAAAAGTTGATAGGATTGACACTGGAGCACAGAGTGTAAATTGATCAAAATTGATGGGCTGTTCCAATTTTTAAACTAGAAATTCCCCTCAGCATGTAAGTTATCACCCCTACTCCTTTCTGCCATTCTCAATTTCACAGCCAGTTCTCAGATTGAAGTCATATAACCTTTTGGGCAGATCCCTATGATAAGTCCAATTGGATACTGAAAGCACAAAACCTTTGATCATGAATCATGTCATCATGGCTGATCAGTAAGGGACGGGAGAGAGAAACCCAATATCTCAGTCTTTGTCGATAACCCAATAGAATCAATAGCACAATTAAAGGACAATTACAACTGCTAGCCACACTGAATCCAGCTAATCCACCCAAAGCCCTTCCAGCACAGGATATTCCACCTACTGCAGTGCCTTGTAGTGCAGCAATTTGATTCAAGTTCCACACACAACAGCTGCACTGCATGGTGTTAGAAAAGGAGCGCATGATGCCTGACCATGTGAGGATACAGAAAACAATCTCAGATTAAGTTGTTACACTTTGATATGAAACTTTGATGAATGTAACAGGAAGATAAGATCAAGTTTGCAATTAAAATCTAACAGCAGAACCTGATGACATCACATTCAGCTAGATTCACAAGAATGTGGAAGAAGGGGTGAATTACACAACCCCAAGCATTAAGAAACTTGCCTGCATATAAACACATTCTGCAGTCTGAACCATCCTTTCAGGGGATCCCTAAACTTCTACCCAATCGCAAAGAGTATGCTCCAAAATTGTCTTTTGTCACATGCCAAGATCCCTCCTTTTTTGCACACATGCTGAACAAGACAGACTAGTCTGTGCAATTCACCACGAACCTCAAATTATGGATCTAAAGGATATTTGAGTGTAGTGCAGTTGAGGCATTGTCAGTACACAGGCTTCTTCTCATTAGCTGAAGTTCAGGTGTGATGTCTTCCTTAAAAACAACTGAACATCACAAATCCCCTTATTTTTAAGTCCTCTCCTTTGCTGTGCAGCAACTTTTTTTGACAATAATATTCTTGGCCTCATCTGGTGCAGATGATGAAATTTCCATGAGCACCTGCATCATCATCCTGGCGAGAACATGTTGC
>Ga0209208_10001350_pt1 | contig 34288 bp, 39 predicted proteins | sample S1TSphfallax_3_FD_187694 | JGI IMG/M metagenome (GOLD analysis project Ga0209208, IMG submission 187694) | Host-associated microbial communities from peat moss isolated from Minnesota, USA - S1T2_Fd - Sphagnum fallax MG (SPAdes) (version 2) | ecosystem: Host-associated > Plants > Peat moss >...
AATTCAAAATGGGTTAGTATTTTTGTATCTGGGAATTGTAGTTTTTTGGGGGTTTTGAAAATTCAAAATGGGTTAGTATTTTTGTGTGTGGGAATTTTAGTTTTTTGGGGGTTTTGAAAATTCAAAATGGGTTAGTATTTTTGTATCTGGGAATTGTAGTTTTTTGGGGGTTTTGAAAATTCAAAATGGGTTAGTATTTTTGTGTGTGGGAATTTTAGTTTTTTGGGGGTTTTGAAAATTCAAAATGGGTTAGTATTTTTGTATCTGGGAATTGTAGTTTTTTGGGGGTTTTGAAAATTCAAAATGGGTTAGTATTTTTGTGTGTGGGAATTTTAGTTTTTTGGGGGTTTTGAAAATTCAAAAATGGGTTACTATTTTTTGTTTGGAAATTTTAGTTTTTTTGGGGTTTTGAAAATTCAAAATCAGTTTCAATAAATTATATATCACTATTTGCATGCTTAGAGAGAATAGGAATGTTCTAATCTAAATTAAAAGATGGGCAAGCCCATGTGTAACCAAATGAGAGGGTCCACAACACATTTGCTTGTCACATAACCTTACTACTAATGTAGCGTCAGTAACTCTTCTGTTGTTAAGTAGGTAGCATTACAATAGTTTGGTTCTGGTATTCTACAACTCTTGATCCTCCATCATCAGACAATTCCTACAAAGCTACAAACCCATCAACCTATCTAAATTTGCTACAATCATAGTAATCCTTAGTTGATGCTAGCGACAACAACATTCCTACATTGTGAACGTAAAATGTTAGTAGGGTTTGGCTTGAAGTCAGAGCTTTCAATGTTCATTCGGTCTATGATGAGCCGCTAAATCCCCTCTTCCCCCTTCATAGAAATGCTTGTGCTAATACTTGACACATATCAACTTATGGGTTCTTCTCAACAACTGAACAAGATATACCAAGTTGGTTTGCAACTATTCAAGAAGGGGATTAAATTTTATGAGAGGTATGGATCTATGAATATTGTCTGTGATTTCTTCCATCCTATTTCCCTCTCACATACTCTGCCCAATCCCAAGGATACCCATAAAAAGGTTTTTGGCTCCCACTCCAGTATTGTGATTCACCTACTGGATGACTCAAATAAGTTCTTCCCAAACCCCTACGGATGCAGTTTTCTATATGCCTCTAATTCTATAGCTCATACCACCTTTAAGCGTCATCAGTCTTCAGCATCAACCTTTGATCAATCCTAGTTCTAAACAAAACACAAAGTTGACCATCACATAGTTACCGGCATAGTGGAAGAAAACATAGCAACTATCTACACTACAAGCTCTTTGTCTCCACTCAAAAACATGCCTTGTTTATGCCTGGCAACCCCCTTCCTATCTTCATCTATCTTCTTGTTCTTTTTGTCTTCCTTGCACGCTTGAATCGCTCTTCACCATTCCATCTTCAGCTACTACCCTGTTTCACAAAACAACAAACCTTACAACTCACAGCCACTCTCAAAAAATAAGCCCCATGGTTTGCATGCAGAAAGTAGACAACGATTTAACATTTAAACCTTAGAACAAAAATAACATTCACAATATAAAACTTAAAAGACTATTTGTCCAGTCATTCCCAGTTCGGTCACACATGATCATTGTGTCATGTGCACCTAAGGTAGAATGGCCGATGAGTGAACACTTAAGCGCTTAGGCCAGGCCCTCAAGGGGAGAGCTCCACTGTTTTTGCTATCCCAACAAAATTTGAACACCTATTCTTGACACATTTGACGCACTAAATTTTTTAAAAACCGATTAGAAATCAAAAAGTTATGGCCTTCCCCTTCCCTGGCCCCAAGTAGAGGGGGTCAAGAATTGAAAAAAAAACAAATCACAAAACATTACAAAACTTGTTCCCAAGCACCCCAAAAATTCTTTGTATGTTGCTCTGTTGCTATGTTGCTATTACAGTTCAAAGATGATTTGTTGAACTAAGATGGTGCTCCTATAACACTTTAAATTGTTTAAAATGAAGAAAAATGAGAAAGTTAGAATCTTTGAAAATAAGAGTGATCGAAAAAACAATTTGTTTTTATAAGTTGAAAAGCTTATTTTTCTTCTTGCTATTTTTTCATTATTCCTTTTCCTTTGCACTTCAAAGATGATTTCTAGAGCTTGAAGTAGTGTTCTCATAACATTTTAAATCACTCAAAATGAAACACAAATGACAAAGATTTAGAGAAGTGTTCGATCATCGTAAGGTAATGATAATGATGGGCAGTTCTACCTTACAAGCAAGCCTCAAGGGTGTGCCCATTCTCTTACATGAAAGGATTTTGCTTCACCTTTTCAAAAAAAATCATTATTCTTTTCTTCTTCAAAATGAGTATACATAATGATACATATTAAAATATAATACATATTATTATATATATAATTCTAGTAAAAACAACCTTAAAAAATTTACAATTTTCAACTTACCAATAATTGATTTGGACAAGTTGATTTTAATTGGGTCTTTTTTATTCAATTGGTTTGACTAGGTTGTTTCAATTAAATAGATCAATATTTGGGTAATGTTCAAAAGAAATCTATAATATGTAAATTTGGGCTTTGTGTGGTTTTGCATTATTTGTGATGAAATTAAATTATTTTGTCTAGACATAACAATTTTGTTGTAATTAAATTTTTTTTCAAAAGATAAAATTTTATTTATTTCATTATATGTTATTTGTTCTATCAATATTTTGTTACAAATCTTATTTCCAAGGCAAAATGCCAATGAAAGTTTGATGCATTAAAAAAATTAACAACAAGATACAAACAAACAAAATAAAATAAAATATTGAAATACAATTTGGTCTGTAACAAATTATTATCCAAAATTGTCGTAATGATGATCACCAAAATACCCATCCTACATAAATTAATTTCGATGTCATTGGAATTATTTTAATGTTTAAAAAATCTATAATTTTTAATTACTAAAAAAAATAATGCAAAAATAATTTACTTATGTACTTACTTTAATATAAAATGCCCAAAATAATAATAATTTGTTAATTACTTTCTTGTCTAACTAAACTTCTTACAAACAAAAAAAAATTAAACATAAGATATTCCACCATGGATGTTTCCACCCCCATTGTTCCTTATCGAGGATAATTCTTAAGGATAAGAATCATGGGACAACAAATAAAATTGATTTGAAGTTGAATTCAATGGCGCATACACATAAATATATTATTGCATCATTGTGTCTCGCATCATATGAACTAAAGAATGACAACAACCAAAGTTTTCATTAATTTTCCACCCATTTTAAAGTGTTAAATGAGCAATTTTTTAATTTATTATTATCTTTTTTTCCATTTGTTAATAACAACTCTACAAAAAAAACTATATTGAGAAATGTGGATATATAAATGTGACAATATTTGTAAGAGTAGGTTGGGTGAGGGAAGTGTTGAAATTGGTAAGGATTGTGATATTCACATTTGCATAAGGTTGGATTATAGAAGCGAGGGAAGAGCTAGTGGAACATTATTAATAAATGTTTTTAGAGTAGGTTCATAATAACCAACCTTTGCAAATTAACTAGGTATAAACAATTTAAAACATTGTTGGCACCTTCAAAAGAGAAATACATAATCGTTTGTTTATCCTAATTGACCCCAATTGCACCTCTAAAATGTATTGATGTTAATCTTAATCATCCAAAGGGATTGTATAAACCATGACTTATTTCAAACTTGAACCCTCCATTGGCATTACAACCTCAAGGCAATCATGGAAAACAACAATTGAACCTTCCATTGTAATTAATCTTCAATGGGCATTGGAGTTCATTTGATTGATTTGTTTCTAGTTGTATTGTTGTTGAAACAAAAATTGAAGCTTGAGTTTTTGACAACAATTTCAAGCTTTGATTTGATTTGATTGATTTCATGTTTCTAGTAGTTGTGTTGTTGAAACAAAAATTCAAGCTTCAATTTTTTTTTGGCAACGATCGTAAGTTTTGATTTGATTGATTTCATGTTTCTATTTTGTGTTGTTGAAACAAAACTTGAAGCTTCAATGTTTTGGCAACAATTTCAAGCTTTGATTTGATTGATATCATGTTTCTAGTATTTGTGTTGTTGAAACAAAAATTGAAGCTTCAATGTTTTTGGCAACAATTGTAAGCTTTGATTTGATTGATTTCATGTTTCTAGTTGTGTTGTTTTGAAACAAAAATTGAAGCTTGAATTTTTTTGCAACAATTTCAAGCTTTGATTTGTTGATTTCATGTTTCTAGTTGTGTTCTTGAAACAAAAATTGAAGCTTCAATTTGTTTGCAACAATTTCAAGCTTTGATTTGATTGATTTCATGTTTCTAGTTGTGTTCTTGAAACAAAAATTGAAGCTTCAATTTGTTTGCAACAATTTCAAGCTTTGATTTGATTGATTTCATGTTTCTAGTTGTGTTGTCAAAACAAAATTCAAGCTTTCCTTTTGCAAACAAAATTTCAAGCTTTGATTGGATGGATTTGTTTCTGGTTGTTGTAGAGACAAACGTCAAGCTTTTTGCAACGATTTCAAGCTTTGATTTTTTTTGTTTCTGGTTTGTTGTAGAGACAGCTCTCAAGCTTTTGGCAACAATTTCAAGCTTTACATTTGATTGATTTTAGTTTCTGGTTTGTTGTAGAGACAGATTTCAAAGCCTGGCATAACAATGTGTGCAATGGAATGGTAAATGCAGGAATTGTTTGTATCTCTCTCTTTTTTTTCAGAGCTTTTTCTTCTTGTCTCTTGTGGAAAAAACAAAGCCTTCCTCAATTTGGCACACTCACTGTTGGCTTCTTCACCATCTTTGCATGAACTGTTTTGCATGAGCTTCTCTGGTTTTGTATATCATCCTCAAAAAACACAAAAAAAAATGCAAACATATGAAGCAAAATTTTCTCTTCTCTGAATTGATGGAGCATGGAGGAGGGAATACACAAGCTGGAGCATGGAGGGTTTCAGTAGTGTGTGAGCAGGAACTGGTTGTGTTTTCTCCTGTTTTTGAGTCTTGGTTTTTGCAACTTCCTTTTCGAGAAGCAGCAACAGCAGCAGCAGGCTTTGAGGATTGAGTTTCTGAGAAGAAGAAGAAAACGAAGATCAAGTTGCAGGCAGAAGCCACATGCAAAATCAATCCTTCCACATGTACAAGAAGACAAAGAACCCCCACCCACCCCCAAAAGAAAAAAAGAAAAAAAAAGGCATCACGGAGAATAGCTGACGGATCTGTGAGGTGGCGAGGTTATCCACATCGATTCTTTAAAGAGGGAAGAAGAATCTGTGGAAGTTTGGAAGAATAGGTGACGCATTTGTGTTAGGGAGAGAGCTTGTAAGAAGATCATTGAGACTTTCTGTAGTGTGTGTGTGTGTGTTGGCGTTCCTTCCATCCACCAAACGAAGTCACAAAGAGAAGCAGCTCCTATGGCATTTTGGAGAAGAGGAGGAGTTGGGTGGTGGTCGAGAAGCCTGCTCTTGAGAAATTGCATTACTACCTTCCTTCCTTTGCAGAATTCAGGCCTCAAACTCTTTTGTGCAAGCTCTGGTGATGATCCACAGGTATGTGTGTGTGTCTCCCTCTCAATCCTTTCTTTCTGCCTTTTGTCCCTGACCTGAAACATCATTGAGTAGATCAGATGTAACGCTCTAGGCTTTGGACTCTAGGGCTTGAGCTCTAGCGTTTGCAGCTGCTGCTTTTTAGCACATGTCTATGGAAACAGAATTCACAGACAAAAGACTTTGGAAACAAAGAGAGTGTAGAATATGATTCCATTATTGTTATGCTCATTTGTTCCATCATCTGTGCCTGCCATATTCTAGAATCATTACCTGTTTGGAGACTGAATTTGAGCTGCATGGAGGCTTAATCACTCCATCACTTCCAATTGATGCCCACTTCTTCACTTGATGATGCAATGTGGTGGGTGGCAGCAGCGGGTGGGGTTTGTGGGGCTTGGCAACATGGGAGCACACATGGCATCTAACCTTCTCAAAGCGGGTCACCATCTTACAGTTCATGACAAGTACAATTTCATCATTTCTCATTCTCCAGTATCATCAACTTGCCACTCTTTGCCACATGTTGGCTTTCTTCTTCTTATAGTAAGCATTGTACATGGATGGAGCTTGTTCAAAGCAAATGTAAAAAACTGTATCTGTTGCTGATTTTAAAGTACGAATTTGTTGTGCACTTGATACAAAGCTCCTTCTAATTGTTTTCAGCAATTGTGGTAGGAATGAAGGGGTTATGAGAGCATTTGCCGAGAAGGGAGCAGACATGGCACCCACTCCTCATGAACTTGCAGATGCTTGTGATGTAGTCATCACCATGTTGCCATCTTCACCCCATGTAAGAACATGCCTCTTCTTTGACCAGCCTCTCTGACCCTGGTAACAATCTACAATCCTTGCTTTCTATCACAATATCCTTATGTGACGTTTATGGGGTTTGGTTGGTTTTTTTTCGTCCCCCCTGCAATGTTATTACAATGTTTTTTTGTGCAACAGGTTGTGGATGTGTATATGGGACCCAAGGGATTGTTGAGTGCTTCTGATTCTATCAGGCCATCACTACTGATTGATGCCTCAACTGTTGATCCACAAACATGTCGCCGCCTTGCCAAAAGAGTTGCGGAATGTAAACTCTCCTCTAGTTCAAGTATGTACATCTCGATTGGTGCCATTTCAAATCTGCAGGGGATTTTTTTTTTCAAAATGAAAACTGCAAAATCAAAGTGCTCAATGCAAAGTGACAGCACACTCATCTGGTCATGTTAGCATTCAAAGTGCTGTTGATGGTCTGTCACTTTGTGGGTGACATTTGCAAGGTTATTGACTGTACTCATCTTTTTTGCATTACCTTCAAAAACATTGTTGTGGATTTTTTCCTCTGCAATCTCATGGAATAGGTTGTGGTTGATGCAGAAAAGATTGGGGCAGAACAACAAGCTCCTCTGTTGCTGGATGCTCCTGTGTCAGGTGGTGTGGTTGGAGCTCAGGCTGCAACACTCACATTTATGGTGAAGAAGTCCTGAAATCCTAGTTCTCTTAACCTTTTATTTCCATCTTCCATCTTGGAAGGTCTGAGAAAATTTGACGTTTTAATTTCCTCAGCCCTTCCCAATATGGAAGATGGTCTCATGATTGGGCATAACAGGTTGCAATTCTTGGTCTTGTGCATGCAAATCTGAAGGAAAGAAAGAGACACAGAACTGTGACCATTGTCCACTTCACAACAGCATAGAGGAGAACTTCTGCTTATGACTTATCATTCCCATTCATTTTTTTCTTCTAGTGCTCCCCTCATTTCTGACAAATTCTTTCTGTACTGTAGGTTGGGGGTTCAGAGGAAGCACTGAAGGGAGCACAACATCTACTGAAGGCTATGGGTACACGAGTGGTTCATTGTGGAGGTGCTGGCAATGGTGCAGTAAGCTTACATCTATCTTTCCTCAGTGCCGCTACATTTCTGTCTCAGATTGTTTTGGGCTACAGGTTGGAGAGACACATTGTTGCAAGATGTATTATTGTGAAAAGAAACTGAAGGATATGCAATCCATTCACTCCCTGCATGAAGTATGGAACCTCATGAGGATGAGATCTGTCATGGAGATGGAAGCCTGGTTTTTATGGGTCAGAAGATTTTGTAGGAGCTCCTTTTGGAAGAAAGGAAATGAACCTGCATGGCTTGAAATGGGAGGGCAGGCAGCAAAAGTTTGCAACAATCTGGCCTTGGCAATCAGCATGGCAGGTGTTTCTGAGGCGCTTGCATTAGGACAGCGGTTGGGTATTGATGCACACACACTTTCAAATATTTTCAACTCTTCCTCTGCTCGATGCTGGAGCAGGTACATACTCTGATGATCTATGCTCAACAAGCTTCCAAACATTCTACAGTTGCACTTGAAAGAAAAGACAAAAGTAGTCCTTGTCCTCAACTTTAAGGACCATGTTTGAGAGCTTTGGTAGCTCTGGATGTCTGTGGATGCTGCACACAGTGACACATATAATCCAGTTCCGGGAGTGATGAGTGGTGTACCTGCTTCTCGCAACTACCAAGGTGGATTCTCTTGCCATCTCATGGTGAGTCTCTGACCAAAATCTATGACCCTAGTTCTTGTCGAAGGGCTTGAACTTAGTTGATCATAGAGCTTCTGTTGAAGCATTGGCTCGTGGTGGGTTTGAGGGTTAAGGCCAGGGTTTAAGGTTGTATTTGATGCAACAATTTCACTGCTCGAATGTGCAGGTCAAAGATGTGGGACTAGCAATGGCAGCAGCAGATGAATCAGGCTCCTCTGTACCTCTGGGACTGCAAGTCTTTGACATGTGAGCTCCTTGCATGAACTCCCTGTCAATGCATGCATAAGAAACAAAAGACATATGTGACAAAATAAATTACCAAGAGCACTCAGTTATAGAAGCCTGAACAGCACAACTGCATGTTGAGCAGAGATACTTGGAAGGAGGAGTTGACAGCAAGAGTGTTTAGTTGTTTTTCTATCTTCATCTGCAAATCTCTGTTGTTTTAATTGTTGGAATGCGTTCTTTGTTTTGGTTAGGTATACAGCAGTGTGCAAAGCAGGACAAAGCAGTGACGACTTTTCAGTCATTTTCCAGCATTGTTATAAGGGGAAACCTGAGCAAGAAGCAAGCATAGATCTCAAACCTCAAAGGTCCATAACAGAAAACTTGTGATCTGGCCCTCCTTATTAGTCCATTTCCATCATCACTTCAACATTCTGTTCATCAACACAGTCAATTGAAAACAAAGTGGCAATATTCAAAAGTGTACATTTTGTAAGTAAAATTTGATTGATCCTCGTGCAAACTTAATCACTTGGTTCTTGAATGAAAGAGAGATGAGAGCTAATGAAAGGGGTGAAGAAGAACTTTCAACAAAGATCAGAAGTGCAAAAAATTCTCTTTGTGCTCTCAAGCACGCACTTGTATGTGAAGCAAAATACCCAGCAGCAGCAACCTTCATATGCCTAGACAATCCATTTTGGTTCACAGTTACATTTTGATCAGTTCCTCATTCCCCAGAAGTTGGTGACCATTGGGCGGGGTGGGGAAGAAGAAGATGAACAACCAAGCTTGCCTTGTGTGAAGCCCACTGAACCATCAAGAAGATCTGGTTAGCATGTAACTTGTGCAGCATGACTACAAGCTCACAGAAGACAAGAACAAAAGTGATATCCTTGATCTTCATACCTTCTTGACACATCTGTTTGGAAGCTGTGAAATAGCTTCCTTACCATGCCCCCCCACCTGACAGGATTAGAATCCTTAAAAGCATGGCATTCCAACTGAGCATATTACAATTTCGGCATAGGCAAGGAAGAGATATTATTTGAGAACATTCGAGAAGAGAGAATCCCCATTCTGATGTTCCTCCCCATCCTTGAGTGCATTGTATGGCATCTTGTAGAAGTTCTTCAGATTGTGTGCTATTTCAACAACCCCTCTTCAACAGGCTCCCAACAGAACAACCCCACAAAACAAGACAAAAACACTGCATCATTCCCATTCTCTCTCCCTCTCTCTCTCTTTCTCTCTCTTGTCTCGAATGTCGTGGAGTGAATTAAGTGGGTTGCTGAAAAGTTTCACCTTCCTTAAAAGCGGCAGCCCCGCCTCCCCCCAAAAAAGAAAAAAAACAAAACAAGAAGAAGAAGGAGAGGAAAAAGAAGAAAACAAAACGACGACCAACTTTCCGCAAAAAGGATTTGTTGCTTTTGAATTTTCCATGGGTTGACGTGGAGGGGAGCTTGTCAGATCCCTTTTGCCAATGGGCAAGAACCCGCTCTTACATCTGTCCTGAGGGTTTTGAATTTGTTGCGGAGTTTTCGCGTTTCCTGTCGATGGGAAGAAAGAGAACCACCTCCTCGATCTTCTTTGGCGCTTCTAAATCTTCTTCCTCTGCGATTCTCGCACTGTTGTCTTTGCTGCTCTCAGGCTTCATAGTCGTGTCTCGAAGGCTTAAGTGCGAGATTTAGGGTTTTCTCGCACAAGAAGAAAGAAGAAGAGAGCAAGAAGAAGAAGAAGCAGATTGTGGTCGGTGGTGGATCTGGTGATTTGGGTTGTACTAAACTCGAAGAAGAAGGAAAGGAAAGAAAGGGGTTTGAGGAAAAACTTGAATGAAGCAAAGCAGATTTATGGTTTCAGTAGTTCTCGACACAAAAACAATCGCTGGATCTTGTTCGTTGAGCTTCGCTTTCTGTTCAAGACGACGGAGGAGAGACGTGGGAGAGAGACACGGAGGAGAGACTTTAGAAAAAGAAGATTGAAAGAGGAGAAGAGAAGAAGAAGAAGAAGAAGACGGGTTGAAGGTTTATAGGGTTTGCCAATTTCGAGAGAGAGAAATATCATCATCATCACCACCATTGCTTCTCTCTCGCTCTCTCGTTTGGTGGATTCTTTCTCACTTCCGATGAGTGGGGAGAAGAGTTACAGATGCGGTTTTCTCACTGAGTTGATAGCAACAAGACAGCAGGAGGAGGAGGAGCTGCTGCAAAGGTGGGACTCAATTCTTGTGCGACAATCAAAAACCTGGACACAAAAATTAGGGAGAAGAATTAGGGTTGGTGCGATGGCGGAAGATTTGTTTCAGAAGAGTTGCCTTGTTGTTTGTTGTCCACGATAAAAAGCTTCAGCGATGCAAGCATCTGCAATTGGGGCTCTAGCCCCATTAGTGCTTCTGTGCGGTCTGTCCTTCTTTTTTTTTCCCCCCCTCTCTTGTGTTTTTAAGCTTCTGAGCAGTCATTCCAGTCCAAATTTTGTGTTTCTTCTGTATCTTTGTGGTTTCTTTCATGCTTTGTTTTACTGCAAATTTCTCTCACCTGCTGGCGATTCTGAATTCTGATTCTATGAACAGAGAGAGACTTCATGTGTTGGATTGATTCACATGCATTCAAGCATGTCAAAATGGTGGTTAGTGATGTGTTTTCTTCTCCATGGGGATGTGCAGCTGCATTTGGGAGTTGGAGTCTGATCTCCCTTTCATTTCTGCTTGTGTTTTTCATAGTCCAGTTCAAATCCATTAGACAAGGTATGGAATTAATTCTCAGCTCTCTGTCTCTTTGATGTCTTTGCATCTAGTAAAGATCCTGTGATGTGTGATTGCATGAAGAGCTCAGATTCGTATTGGAGATAGCTCAAGTTGTGGGGGACGTGTGGTTTCAGACCCAGGTGGTAGACCAAGGCCATGGCTATGGATTTCTGTGGTGCTATGGGCAGCTGCTGTGATAGTAACAGAAGGTGTGTTGATGCTTTTGTGGACCTTCTTTGGCACCGAGGGTGGTGGTGCAGCAGAATCTCAATGGATGAAGCTTTTAGGGCTAGCCGGGTAAGGGCTTTTCTTCTAAGAGTTGGAATTGTTTGTGCCAGAGTTGTAAGTGTTTAGGGTTTCTTTCTCAACGCTTATTACTTTGTAGCTGCAAGCTGCATTTGAAGAAAACCTCCAGTTCTGATAAAATTGGAGAAAAAGAGTCTGCTTCTTCATTAACCCTATGTGTTAAATTCAGGGTAATGCTGAGATGAGCAATGGAATGCTTGCTACTTCTGGAAAGCCATTACAAGTGATTTTCCTGTACTGTCGCTCTGATGTTTTCTACTTTGACTTGTTGGTCAGCAATAATAGTAATGAGTGCATGAATCAGATAGCAACATGAGCATGAGCATGGGATTTTATATAATTGGATCTGCGTTTTGTGTTTGCTGGCATCATGAGCAGGCTGAATCCATGGGAGAACAGCTTGGGTGTATTTTTAACCTTGGTTCCACAGTTCGCAGTCCCATTGACAATGGCATGTGCTTTGTTTCAAGAGCAACATGCTCTCACATCTGTGCATCGTCACTCCCTTTGGGGTATATCCTTCCAGATTTCCCATATCCTGTTTACATTTCTCAGCACATGAGCTTCTTTTCTTGATGTTAGGAAAGCACAATGTTGTAGGTCTTGGAGAAGATAATTTCTTGAGTTCGTGAAGGAGTTTGTGTTTTGCTAAATGCAGATGAGGATGCATTTCAGTGGAGGTACAATGTGCTAGGATTTCTACTTCCAACCATGCAGATTCTAGTGGGAGTTGCACGTCCCTCATGGATTGCATTTCCTTACTTCATTATGAGTTGTGCTGGTCTTTTCCACTGGTCCATGACTGGCAACTTTGCTGGTCTTTCTTGGTTCGTGATTCTCTTACAACCTTTGTAACTAAAAGAGAAAGGGCCAATACTAAGGATGAAGAAAATTGAGGCCTCCTTGAGAAGTTCTTGGGTGTAATCTCAGATTAGTCTTGCTGAAAAGGCAGATTTGAATGTTTTATATTGCTGTATGATGGCATCAATGTTGTGCAGAAATGTAATCAACAAAGGCTTTTTGTGAAGTGTAGGGGATGGAGGCCTCTTGTGTTCTACACAGGCACCCATATCACATTACTGTATTTGAATCAACTTCCTGTTGAACTGCCCCAGAGCGTTGTTGATGCTGCTGACTATATGGGCTTGTTCAAAGTATCAAAGGCAGATCTTGGATGGCCTGAGGGCATCCAGCTTATTGCTCTATTCGCCTTGTACATTCTGGTACTTTCCTTTTGAATGCTTGAAGTTGATACTGATTGAAAGCTTGAGAATTCATACAGTACGTACTTGGTCAGTTGCTCATTTGCTTGAGGGGTGGACTGTTTTGGGCTCTTGTTTCAGCTATGTATTGCGGTTAACAATCTGGAAGAGGAGCAGCAAGAAGTTGAGGGTTTATTGCCAACAGTGTACAGGCATCCTGGGATATCTCTTAATGGTGGAAACACTGATGACAACATGCTCACAGAAAGCCTCCTGCCACCTGATGAGCAAACCTCTCTTAGAGAGACAATGTAATGGCCATACTCCAGATCATCGGACTTGTGTTGAATGGATTCTTCCAGTTCATGCACTTCCGAAGTCCTCCAAATGCCAGAGTGGTTGCATTTGGAGGACTTTGTGTTATGGCTGTTTGGAGTCAGTAGCAACAGCCATAGAAAAGACTACTACTTGACATGTTTCTGTGCTATCCCTACTTGCACATCAACTGGAAAGGTTGGAGCTGAAAGTGAAATGAAAATCATGGGTGTTTGTGGTAGGAACTCAAGGAGATGGGTAGTGGAGCAGCGGCGGGTTGTGGCATTTCAGCATGCCATCATCAACTTTTTCACTTATGGCTTCCCTGTATGCCCTTATCAACTTGCAAGCACTGCTACTGTCTGCTGTCACCTTAATGTCTTGTCAAAGCTTTTTCTGGTTACAGAAAGCTAAAAACAAGCCAACTTGTTAGCAATGTGTATGTTTCAACTAACCAATAAAGTCTGTATACGTGCAATATCTGGACTTCTGATATGAACTGTGGGGTTGTTTTCACAGATATGTGTAGTGGCCTTGGTCTGTTGGAGCTTTGTATATATTAGTTTTTTGTCATTTGGGTTGCTGCTATATGTGGGCTACATCTTCTTGGCTTTCCCTTCTATTGCTACACTACGATGGCTCAACCCTGTGTTGCTGGGTTTCATTTTGCTGTGGGCCCTCTGTACTTATGTCTTCAATGCAGCCTTCTCTATTATGACTTCAAAATTTGACATGGTATTGTAAATCTTGAAACCCTGACCCTTTAGTATTGTTCTGTAGAACATTTCATTGTCTGAGCAGTCTGTAAAGATCTGTTCTTTGTGAAGGGTGCTGGGTGGGCATTAATCTGAGATGTATATGGTTTGGTTTGTTCATTGCAGTTAAGGGAAAGTGATGGCAATGGTTACATTCACTTTTAGCAGCATACTTTAGAACATTGGTTAAAGATAGAATTAGGATACTGTTGTTGCTAGAGGTACAGTGTCAGATTCTTAATACTTGATTTGTTTTTTGAAATCTCAGGGTATGGGAGTTTGGCACACAATTGGGCTATGGCATTACTCCACACCAGGCCTGCTCATCTTTGCATTGTACGCGCTTGGTGTGCTTGTTGCTACAGACATCTTTGTGAGCAACAATATTGTCAACAATTTGACTGAATCTGAAAGCCTTGGGGGGGAAGAATCCAGTGGCAATTTGGAAGGTGGTCTTTTCCTTTATGCATCCTTGTTTCTTGAACTCAACTTGTCTTTGATCTCATCTTTTGAATGCAAAGTGATAGGGCTGTTTTGAATCTGTGGAAATGTTTCTATTTGACAGGTCAGGAAAACAGGAAGTGGGCAGTGTTGGCAGTAATAGCATGGTGTGTGCGAGGAAGTTCACATGTCATATCTCTTGTTCTGATATTCAATGTAGCGATGAAGGATGGTCTGCTCCATGCAGTTTACAGTAAGCATTGCATGACACAAATCAGTTGTCAAGAAAATGAACTTATCCTTATGTTGGAGTTGCCTTGGGTCTTTCTACCATGCCACAACTGGAAGTAGGCAATGGATGTGACTGCAATTATCTTCCAGTCTCAAATGTATTTCTGATAGAAGAATTTGTGAAAAGTGTTATCCTAGAGCCACACTAGTGATGGATCAAGAAACTTTAGTCAAGCTCATTTTGCATGTGCTATGTCTTGCATTTAACTGTATCCATTGTGGGGAAGCCAAGAAACTGATTGGGGAAGTGATGGTGGTTCTGGTACTACCATGTGTGTCAATAGCAATGGCCCCAGGAATGGTGTTGTAGGTAGCATTTGAAACTGCAGACTGCAGTCTATGGTAGCCCGGGAATAAATTTGCTCCTTTTTGTTTTATTGTGTCTCCTGTCCTTGTCTTGATTTTCTGTCATTCCTTTTCTTCATGGTTTCTTTGTGGCTTTGCCGTTTTGAAAGGGGGGTATTTTGCATCTTTGATATTAGTTCATCTCAGTATTGGTTTTCTGGCCCCAAATTGCAAGTTTGAGGCTGTTTTATGTGTGGATCATGGGATGTAGGAGGTTCTGATCTGGTTTTGTTTCTGTTGGTTTGCAGTGGGGTTTTTCCTGGTGTATTTGGTGCGCTCAGCTGTGGCAAGGTCAACAAGACAGCACTTAATTTTTTGGTGTGAGCTGCATTTTGCAGTTCTCTTTTTGCTACAGCTGGATTGGATCTCTTCAATTGTTACCAACAATGAAGCCTCATTGAAGCCCATCCTTACCCTCTTGGGTAAGTGAGTTGCAATTGAACCCTGAAACATGTCATCGCTTCAGGCCAAGCCTGAGCCACCAAATCTGCTTGTGACAGTGCTACAATTTCTACCTCACATCACCCCTTTCTTGGACTCTTGAAACTTATTTGTTTTTGAGCAATTGTGCACAGGGTTATGGGATAGTGCAAAGATTCAAGATTTTGTGAGCATCGCAGTGCTGCTGGTGTTTTCAGCAGTGCAAAATCATGGCCTCAAGGTGCTGAGCTCCTTGTCTGCTACAGTGCAACATAGCCCACAGCCACCTTTAGGCTGGGGCATCCTTCGAAGTGGCAACACTCGCTCAATCCTTCTTTCAGTATATGCTACTTCAAACTTCAGCTATCTTCAACAAGAAACCAACACTACAGGTACAAGAATCAAATGTTCACCTATAACTTGAGATGCAGATATAGATTTGAATGTTGTCCCACAAACATGGCAGTACATTTGTGTAGCAATAGTCCAATTTAAATTTGGACTCAGTGATGCAGGGAGAATTTGTAATTTACAGGTTTCCCCATTGTTGTGTTTTCATTTTGCAGCAAACTGGGTTACGAAACTTCTGGCCACAACAGGGGAGAAGATTCGGTTTACATACCACATGTTTGGGACATACATTGCCTATGGCACAATCTTGCTTGTCATATACAGTATTAACTGGAACTATGTCTCCTTTGGGTACCTCAGTCTTTTACTGTTCTGGGTCATTGGGCGGCAGTGTTTGGGGAAAAGCCAAAAGGCACTATGGTCACCTATACTTGTGTTTTCCATGCTTGTGTTCATCACACGCTATACTCTGAGCACTTTTCCTGTCATTCAAAACTATGCTGAATCCTGGATTCCTTTGTACCTGGACTTGGGATTTGATCCCAATGCTTCAGTTTTTCAGCACATATGGGACCCATTGGTAATACTCATCGTCATGGAGATCTTCAAATTTGAGCGTGCACAGAATGTGCCTGTTACTGAAGACTCTGAACAAACTGGGGACCGCATTGACTCTAACTTAGGTTACACAGGTTTTCTGAAGAGGCTTTTGATTCTGCATATTGGGAAGCTTTTGACAATTGCAGTTTTCTGTGCTGCAATTATGCCTGTCAGCGCAATAGGTTTCATTTACCTTATAATGCTGCTTGCAACTTGTAACATGTCAAAAACATCAAGGCTCCCGGGGCAAACATATGCAATATACACAGCCCTAATTGTCATGGGTGAGTACCTCTTTCAAATGTGGGGTCAGGATCTGGAGATGTTTGCAGGCCAACAACATGGTGAATTTGCTCATTGGGTTGGACTATGGAAGTTTGAAGAAGGATTTTGGGGTGTTGAGGCAGGGCTAAGAAGCAGAGTTCTAGTACTCATCATGTGCATAGTGCAATGCACAACACTTGGGTGGCTTGAGCTCTTACCTTCTTCACTTCGGGTCAATGAACGATATGAAGAACCTTGCTTACTGTTCCTACCATACACCAGGCAGACACGGAGCACACCACAATTTTCTGAGCGACCTGATCCATCAGTTAAAAGACCCCAGAGAAATGTGCATGTACATGACAATCAGACTGTAGACCGAACGCTGAGTTTGCAGCTGAATGTAGCAGGTCCTGAAGCAACTTCCTCAACGTCCTATAGCAGGTCTGCTGGGAGTGGTATTGGAAATGAGACATTGAGAGCCACAAAGTTGGAGTCCCCTGGGGGGGGTTCATTAGAGTCACGGAGGCAGTTGAAAAGAGTAATGACATTATTGAAGCAAGAAAGGTATGATGCACAGCTTCGTACATTGAGCATATATGTGAAGCACACAGCAGAGCACTTTTTCCAGCTTTATGGGCTTGAACTCAGCATGCTGGCATTGCTAATTTCAAGTTTCGCGCTCCTTAATGTGTTCTCACTGTTGTACATTGCAATATTGGCTCTTTGTATTATCCTATCTCGGCGTGCATTACGGACTTTATGGCCATTCTTTGTACTTATATTTGCCAGCATAATGGTGAGCGAGTATGTGGTTCTTGGCAAAACACCGCCTCCATGGATTCTTCCCCCTTCTTTTAAGGCAGAGGATGAAATCAATTGCCATGACTGTTGGACTGACTATAGCAGCCATTACAGTTATTGCTGGCACTGTTGGCTTGGTATGTTTTGTCTTCTGAACTGGCCAATTTCAGATTATTACTGTTTATTTACAGGGATGATAGCTTTGGGTCCCTTGTGGTTGCACATACATCTTGAGTTATGTTGGCAGGTTTTGCAATATGTCATTAATTCTGCTCTTGAAATTGGTAATGGATGCAGGACTGACAGTTGATGATCGTCAAATGCTTGTAGCCCATTTTGTGGTGTTTTTGGTAGCCTGTTTCCAGCTTCAGGCAAACATGTCAGCAGGAATATTAGATGCTCGCTCTTTGCATGTTGCAAACATCCCTGCCAGTGACAGGATAGCCTGGAAAGAGATCCTCTATGAAACAACTGCCCAGTGGACATGGCTGGACTATATACGCTTCTTTTTTTACCGACACCTTCTACATGTAGTCCTGTTGCTGGTGTTTGTAACAGGCACCTTGCAGTATGATGTTCTACATTTGGGTTATCTTGCAATCTCCCTCATATTCTTCCGCATGCGTGGGACAATCATGGAACGTCGGAACTCACTCTTCTGTTTTTTGCGTCTTTATAATTTTATTCTTATTGTGATGTCACTGGCATACCAAGCACCATATTTTGGTAATGTGGGTAGCCAGAAGTGCACCCTCCCTCTGGGGTTGTACAGTATTGTAGGACTGTACAAATATGACTACGGGTTTGGCATCACAGAACGATCAGCATTAGTGGATATCACAATCTTTTGCTTAGTGGGTCTTCAGGCACATATATTTCGGACACGTGAGTTTGAGCAAGTCATCCGCTACCTTGAAGCCCAACAAGTGGAGGCTCGAGCTCATGCCCAGGTAAATAAATGACCAATGCACTCTATAGTTTCATCCAACTTGTTTAGTGTCATGTTTGCCTAATTAGCACAAGTTGGTGATAACAGGTTGTTCTTCCCTCCCTAGGTGCCTTTACTTTGTTTACTTGTTCATTGATTCAAAAGGACTTGCAGCTTGTTTTTTTGCTGCAACCAATAAATATCCTCTCCTGGCTTCTTTTACATCATTCTTTGTTTCCCCTGCTGTCAGATAAGGTTTGAACTCTTCAACATGTTTGCGCTCTCCCACTGTCTTTTGATAGTTTTTTAGAGCTATATACTATGACTGCAGGAAGACAAAGCAGCATGGAAGAAGGAGCAGTTGCAGCGGATCCGGGAGATGGAAGAGCGCAAGCAGCGGCGCCGACAGCAAGTGGACAAGATGAAGATGGATATGCACCATATGCAACTGCGCTCAGAAATCCTTGACTCCCCTGGGCCCATATTTGAGCTTGCTGACCGAGGTCAAGGTGCTCAACCCTCAGGGTCACCATTTTCACATAGCAATACTACAAGGGCTGTTGGTAATACACCACGGGTCTTGGAGCGCATTGCTTCTGAAACAACAGCCATGAGAGGCCCAGAGAATGTGGCAAAAAGGGGGCTAAATTTTGAGAAAGATTTGCCTCCTCTGCTGCCATATCAGGATATATCTGAGGGAAGGGATGAAGAGCATGGCAATAATGTTCGGAGGAGAAAAAACCTTCAGAAAAAGAAGAGAGCCATAAGCATTGATGACCCACACATCATGGAGAAGCATGAGAAACTCAAAGATGTGGATTCTGGTGAGCTGCGAAAGTCTGGTTCTGATACAACACACATGACCAATGCTGACAAAAAGCAACAGCCAAAGCAAGTACTAATGTCAGGAGTTCAGTTTCTTGAAGAGGGTGTTGCACAAGTGCAGTCATTGGGAAACAAAGCGCTTGCTAATTTAGTGGGTCTTCTTAACTTGGAGCAAGAGGATGACAGCATTGAAAGCTCAACATCGTCAACTGAAGATGAAGGGCATATGGAGAAGCAGGTATTGAGTGCTCAAGAAGTTGAAGAATCTGGTAATCCACTGAACACAGCAGTGGAGCAGAGTCCTCAAGAACGAATGAGGGTGAACGAGACATGGCGGCGTTTGTTTATTTTGTGTTATTTCACATGGTGCCAGATTTGTGCAAATACAGATATTGTCTGCTACTTCTTCTTTGTAGTTGTCTATGTCTGGAACTTCAAGTTCTTGACACTGGTTTTTCCAGCTGCACTTTTTCTGTATGCCTTGCTTGTGAACCCAGGCCCAAGCCAAAACTTCTGGCTAGCAATGCTCATATACACAGAGATAAATATCATTCTGCAGTACTGCTACCAGATCTATGAGAAGCTTTGTGGTAGTGACATTCCTTTGTGGCTGAGCAGACTTGGAATTCCAGGTGCCCAAATGACACACTCCTTTGTGTTCAGTGTGCTTCCTCTCTTCCTAGTATATTTGGCTACACTTATACAGAGCTCAATCAAAGCACGAGATGGTGAGTGGATGCTTGTGAATGAGAGCAATACATTTGCTTCAAGCCGGCGCATGCTGGACCCAGAGGGACAAGTCAGAACAGTCCACAGATTGACACTATCTGCACGATTCCAGAATGGAGTGAATTGGGTGTGTGAGAAGTTTAAAAGCTTTACTAGAGGAATCTCCCTGTATTTTCAAGGTCTGACCAGTGGTTCAGAGGCTCCCCCTCACTTTGTCCAAGTCTCTATGGATGTTGGCAAGTGGCCTGAAGCAGGAATACAACCTGAGAGGATTGAATCCAGTTTTAATCGTGTCCTTGGAGCAGTGCGACACTCAGGGTCTTCCCATTCTGAGGGACTTCTTCATAAGGATATGTGCAGTCGTGTACGAGTGGAGAGCATTGAGAGCAGCCCAGATAGTCCTCATTTGGCACTAGCAGTCTTGGAGGTGATACATACAGCTCCATCTCATGGGTTTTCCTCTGATAATCAATATCCTTCACTCACACCAGCTGCTGATCTTGCAGCTGAGCTTCAGAAGGCGAAAGAAGATAATCATTTGGAAACAAGTGATTTTCCTTACCGTATAGTGTCCATCATACCAGGAGGCAAACGTGAGGTTGACCTCTATGCATTCATTTTTGGCATGGATTTACTCACTTTTCTATTTGTGGCTTACGCCTATCAAGGATTCATAAAGAAGAAGTTCCAGTTGTTTGAAATCTCCCAACCTGACGACCAGTTTCCAAAGGACTTTGTATATGTGCTCATTGTATGAATCCCTGTCTTATCCCTCTTCATTTTATTCAAAGTGTCATTGAATTTCTTTAGTTCACTCATGGACATTTCATCATAGTACGGTGAGAAACAGTATCTTTTAACGGATGAGCAGAACACTTGTGGTGGTATGTAAGTGTTATGGAGTAATGAGAATATCCATCAATGTAAGGTCCCCCTTCCAAATCTCATGACATGACATGAAATGAATATGTGCAGGCATTGTTCTTCTTGATTGTGTTGGACCGCGTGCTCTATCTCTGGTCTTTTGCAACAGGGAAGGTCATGTTCTACTTCCTCAGCCTTGTGCTTTACACAACTTATGTTTCCATGACTGTATGGGGATTGGAGAGTTATATTGAGCCAGACAAGAAAGACCAGCTCCTGCCGCTACGCGTATTCTATATGATGAAAGCATTGTCACTGGCACTTCAAGCGGTACAGATCAGATATGGACTTCCTCATAAGAGTGCTCTCTACAGACAGTTTTTGGCCCATCGCATCGATATGGCTAGCTGGATCGGTTTCCGTCTGTACCGTGCACTACCATTTCTCTTTGAACTTCGTTGTGTTCTTGATTGGTCCTGCACCACCACTGCACTCAACATGTATGACTGGCTCAAGGTGCATCTCCTCAACTCTGGAGTTTTGCAGGTGTAGATGGACTTCAAGGCTAAGCATATACACAAAGGGCATTGATTTCTACCTGGGGGCATGTCACAAGACATTATTTTCTTGGCTGATGATACTTCTGTGTGGAATGGGGTGGTTGGACAGCTAGAGGATATCTATGGGAGCTTGATACTCGTGCAATGTGATATCAAGCTTGTGAGGGAGAAGCATCGATTAGGACAAAAACAGGGCATGTGGATCAAGTTTGGTAGTGGTGTCCTTCTCTTTTTAGTCCTGATTGCTGTAATATGGGCCCCCATGCTGGCAAGTCTTTCTCACCCCTCCTAGTCCCTTCTTTGGTTCATTTATGCATGTGAATGTTTGATGTGTTGGAATTGATCCATCAGTGATGGTGGAGGGTTGAAACTTCAGAAAGCATCGAGTAAACTTGCATGACTGATCCTAGTTTAACATGCCGCATGTCTGACCACAGATCTATAGCAGTGGGAATCCAACAAACTACCCAAATCCAGTCAAGGATGTTCATTCCGGCATTGAAGTGAAAACTGCTGGTGGTATATTCCAGCTCTATCAAACAGGCCTTTGCCACAACCACTTGTTGGAAGACTATCAAGAACCTCCCAAGGCCGTTGACCAGTTGCAGCAGCAAAGTTCAGTTGCCAAAAAAGATGTGCAGATTGTATGCTGTGAACCAGATGCTGCCTCCCTTTGGCTGATCCCTCCCCGAACACTTCAAAGCTTGATTCGCTCAATTGATAATGACAATTTCTTATTCAGTGCATGGTGGGAGTTCAATCGGGAGCGACCAAAGGGGAAAGAGCTTGCAACTTATCCATCTCCTTGGTCTGCACGAGAGAATCACAGTCAGGAGGGGGTCCAATTAAAAGCAGTTCTGAATGGCACCATGAAATCCATTTACATTCCTAACCTCTACCCTCGCTTTTTCCGTGTCCCTAGCTCCGGTGAGGTGTCACCATGGGAGAATCTGTCTAATGTAAGCAAATCTGAGCTGTATTTGTGATTGAATTTCTTCCTTCCTGTGGTTGCCCCATCTGCAAGCCCTACTCACACATGCGTTCAGATGAGAACATGTCTGTCTATCTGGCATGAGAAGATATTGACTTTTCCAGGATTCCAAACCCAATTAGTCTTAGTTTATGTGAATATTCTATTGCATGTTGTGCATACGGTTCTGGAAGTCTTGATAAATGGTATGTTTTGTAGTGGGTGTGTGTGTGATTTTAGATGCTGAATCTCATGTTACTTACGATCAAGCCGAGGTGATTCTGGTTCTGTTTAGCTTACCATAATATAAAGAGTGCTGTATGAATTTGCTTACTGTGATTGTGGAATCTTCTTCATCATGGAGCATGGAGCAAATGGTGTTGGACCAGCCATAAACCTGATTGGGTGTTTGGTTTTGTGAAGATTTATGTATCGGGCAACTTAACGTTGAATCGAGAAGGTGACCAGATGTGGTGGTCATTTGAGCCTGACCGTTCTGACGATGATGATGGGTGTGCTCCTATGAAAGGCCCAACTGCTGTGGCAGTATCTGATGAAGTTCCCCCAAGTATAAATCATGCACCTATCTTGTTTTGCATTCCTTACTTGCCAGGGATATGGTGTTGTCCTTCATGAAGCTTCTGGAAGTAGTAGGGAATCTCTTATGGAAAAGAGCATTGTGAACAGAAGATACACTAAAAGAAAGACACAGTGATGAAATTGCATGATAGAGTTTTGTATTTGGTTCTTCTTGTTGAAAAGATGGTGGCTGTGCAGTTGGCCTGATAGGAGAGACATTGAGTAAGTTCAGCATTTGGAGCTTGTACATTACATTTGTGTTGGCAGTTGGTCGTTTCATACGACTGCAGTGCTCTGATATTCGCATGCGCATTCCATATGAGAATTTCCCTGCATGTGACAGGTAACAGGGAATTTTTTCCCCGAATATTAATTGCTGCCAAGTTCCCTTTCTTTATAATCTGCTGTCATTGACAAGGAATTGCATCCTAAAAGATGCAATACCAGTGCCAAAGAGATGCATTTTGGTGCCATATTAGGTGTTGGTATATGCAAGAAACTGATTTTGGTGCCATATTATGTATTAGTATTTTCCACTCACAGCGTCAAGAAGGTGAGAGCAAAATTCATTGCTACTGGCGGCTGATTGTTCAGATTGTGGGTTTCTACAGATTGGTTGCAATATGCGAGGACATCTATGCAGCTAGGGCAGCAGGAGAGTTGGAACTAGAGGAAGGCCTCTTTTGGACTCTGATCAAAATCTACAGAGCGCCTTACATTCTAATGGAATACACAAAAGTTGAGTAGGGACCAACAGAAGGCAGCTGGTGTTTCTTGTACATTATGCATATACATAGGTACACGCACCAGAGTGTTGTTGGTAGTCATAGTAGTAGACTAGTTGAGGCCGAAAACAGGCACTTGATATCAGACTGTAGAAGACACTTTCCCCCATTTATCTAGATTTGCAGAAAGACCCAATTATGAATCCATGAAGGGGAGAGAGAGAGGGAGAGAGAGAGAGAAAGAGAGATGGTAGCAGTATATAAAGGTCTCGATTTCACGGGGCAGATTTTTTCTCATTGGGTGTACAATTCGAACAGGAAAGAAAAAGTTTCAAAGACCAAAACTCTTGATTTGCAAAATGACAATTTTGCTGTGATGATGATGATAGTTTTGCTTTGAGACCTTTGACCTCTGCAGCTGCCACAGCAGCGGCGGCATCAAGATGTGCCTTGCATGGTTCCACTTTTTCCTGGATGGTGGAGATAGTTGGTCATGAAGGTGATGAATGCAGGCAACATGCTGGTGATGGTCTTGGTCTTGAACACTTGGTGAGCAACTCCTGGAACGCCATGCTCATCTACTTTCTTTTGATAATACGCACAGAAAACGCATGCTAGTATTGGGAGACAAGCCTACTGCAACCAGTGTGATGATGTAATTGCGTCCAGAAGAAGAAGCAGAAGAACTTATCGTTGCATCGCAGTGATGATCAGCTGACCGCCATGCTCGTCTAATTTTTCTTTTGATAATACGCACAGACAGACACACAAAAACGCTACGTTAGTTTTGAGAGAGACAAGCTCCCTGCAACGAGCGTGATGTAGTGTAACGTCCAGTTTTTGTCGCTCCGGTATTCTCCAAATTTGTGCTCTGTTTCTTTGCAATTTTGAGCTCGTCACCGACATCCGGACGGAGCCGCCCGCGGATCGTGTGTTTTGCGGATGTTGAAATTCGAGAGAGATCTTTCGCTAAGGTTAGGTTAGGATTGTTGCAAGTATGAAGCAGGAGTTTGTTGGATTTGGATCCGATGAGCAGCTTTGCTGATGCGGAAGTTTTGAGCGAGCGGGACGGCCAGCCCAGCAGAAGATAGATGGCACTTCTCTTGTGTGCCGCCATCAACAACAACAGCAACAATCTGAAACTTATGATGATGATGAGCAGCTTGCATCCAGAATCTTATTACTACAGGCAATTCGTCTCTCGTACCAGCAGTTGTTCGTCTTTTGTTGCTCTTGCATCCAACAACGACTCTAATCGCAGAAGAAGAATTTGTGTTCTTCAGAACCATTTTCTGATTGCAGCAGCAGCAGCAGCAGCATCAGGAGCCGCCTTGCCATCTTCGTTGAGCAGCACTCGTCGCTGCTGCATTCAAGCCGTGGAGAGACTGGAGCGGGGTTTCAGTTTTTGGAGAGCCGGGAGCAGCAGCAGTCGTGAAAAGAGTTGCTGCACATATTACACAACCGACCTTTGTGTGGAAGAAGCAGAGAGAAGAAGAAGAGGAAGAAGAAGAAGAGGGAGAGATCATGACGAAGAAGAGGAGCGTGGTCACAACGATGACGAGGAGCTTCTTCAAGGTATATGGAGCAATTACGAGGAGAGAAGAAGAGGGATCGGAACGACGACGACAGCCTTGTTCTTCGCAGGGAGAGAGGAGATCGAAGAAGAAGCTGAGAATGGTGGTGCAACACAAACCGGAGGTGCGGAGGCAAGTCCTGGACAAGGATTTGCGCAACCGTTGTCGCCAACTGTTTTGGCGTTGATGACAAACAAGCCAACGATGGTAGCTCTCCTTCTCCTATGTTTGTTGTTCGCACAAACTCCAGCCACAGCGCTCGCTGCTACTGGTGGTCGTGTCGGTGGCAGTGCTTTCTCTTCTTCGTCGTCGCAATCTGGCACAAGCAGGTGAGAGTTTGCTCCAGAAAAATGGAAGAAAAAGCAAAAGACACACACACACACACACACTGAGACAAAAAGAAGCTTGCAAAAGTATAATTTTTTTTGTGTGGCAGAGAGGAGGATCTCCAATCTCTTTCTGTGATGAATTTGATCTGTAAGATGCTTTTTTTGCAGGTCATATTCTGCACCATCAAGCTCTGCATCCTCTTCTACAATTGTTCGACCACATATGCAACAGGGTGGTGGTACCTGTGCACCTGCATTTGCATATGAAACAGATTACATAACCTCAATTCAATACCCATCTCCAGCTCCCCACATCTATGTCGGTCCAGCTTATGGGGTTAATTTGGGAAGCCGCAGTGTCTTCTTCCTCATCATGATGGGACTCATAACCTCTCAAGCTGTTCATGGGCTTGTTGCTGAGCCATCTGTGGACAACAGATCACTGCGCACACTCCCTCAAAGGTCAAGCCTCTTGAAGCTCCAGGTACTTGGGATTTGTTGTGGTTTACCTACTACTGGTAATTTTCTCTTTGTTTATTTTTTGTGGCACTGATGTTGTAAGTGCTTTGAAGAAAATTTCAATTTTGAGGAGGTTTTAAAGGTTTTTTGCAGGAAATTGAAATTCTACTGCCATTGTTAGAGATAAGTTAGAAAGCAATATCCTCTCTGGTGCAGGTAGGGTTGCTAGGTATGGCTCGGACACTGCAAGCTGAATTGGACCAAATTGCTGAGCATGCAGACACAACAACAAGAAAAGGCCTTCACTACATACTCACAGGTATGGGTTCGAGTAGTGGTATGTTGTGCGTGATCAGTTGCTAGCACTCTCATATGATGCTACTAATGTTTCTTGAAGAACAACACTCTGTTGAAATTTGGAATTAGCATTCTGAATTAGAATGCTTAGCAACTGGTTGCTAGCACTGTCTCATGTAAGTGCCTGATCCCATTCTGCTTGTGGTCTAGGACCTAGGGTTAAGTTGTGAGTTGTGGGTTCTGCTTTCATACCCCTTTAAAGGGATTGCAAGCTTATTATGTCCCATTTATTGCAGAAGCATGCCTGTGCTTTCATACCCATGTAAAGACATAGCGGGCTTATTGTGTCTGTTTCATCAGAGAAGCATGCTTAGTATTTTATGTCACCCAGATTACTGTACATGAGTTCTTTTCTGCTTTAATACCTGTGTAAAGATCTCACAAGCTTATTGTATCCCTTCTATTGCAGAAGCATGTTTAGCATTGTTACGTCACCCAGATTATTGTACATCAGGCCTCTGCAAGGTATGTGAACATTGAATGAAATTGTATCATGTGCTTCTTTTCTCAGATAGGTACATTTAGACCCACTGTAAGTATATAATTGATTGATTTGTAGTAGTCTACAAGTAACCAACCAGGTAGGAAAATTGGATGGATTGGCTCTGTAGTGAATGGAAGAGTTATAGTCTATTTTCAGTTGAAGGTAGTAGAAGCATATTATTGCTTATTAGTCTGTGGGGAATCGATGATAGGATTTTTGGTCAATGCTAGAGGAGTGACTGTTGGCAGGTTTTTTGTCTTGAAGTGTGATGTGAAGGATACACAAAATGACACAGAGGAGCAATTCAACCAGCTGTCATTGGAGGAGCGGGGAAAGTTTGATGAAGAGACATTAGTCAATTTTAACAGCCTGCGAAGGCATGTGATGGCAGGATCCAAGGGCACACAATTTCACAATGAATACATTGTGGTTAGATCCTCTGCACCATGTTCATATAATAGCTGTTATATGCAAGGACATCTCTCTCTGTCTCTAGGTCTCTCTGTGCTCCATCCAATTTGGGTCATTGCCTATCTCCAGAAGATCATGACAAGTACAGTTTCACAAGTACCCTCTCTCTCCCTCTTGTTTGGTGTGTCTTTGCACCTTGATGCCAATTCCATTAGTGCAATCTCTTTCCCTCCTGTTCCCCTCACAAGAGGTTTTTCTTATGTGGCAGGTGACAATCCTGGTGGCTGCAGAAGGAGAGCATAAGCTGCCCACTATCAAAACAATTGCAGACTTGAAAGAAGCTCTGCAAAAGCTGGGGTCAATACCAGCAGACTCAATACAGGTTCCATAGCCTACATTCAGTTAGCAACACAAAGGCAATTTGCTTCAAAGAAAGAGTTAGGAGGGAGTGTTCCTCTTTGACTGTTTTTTGTTCATAAAACCATCATATAATGCTGCTTGCACTCAATGAACTTGATGTTACCATCTCTGGAATGGTTGATGCAGGCTGTTGAGGTACTTTGGACCCCTCAAGATGAGAATGATACATTGAGTGAACGCGAGCTTCTCCGCAAGTATCCTCTTCTGAGATCACTGTGAACCAATCTGAAAAATTTATCTGCTGAAGAATCAGATGTCACTCAAGCCATCTGAAGTTCAAGTACTGAGAGGTAACATAAAGCCATTGTAAAGTAGGGCCTTCTTCCCAGGGCCCAATGTAGTAGCTGCCTTGCTTCTGGGCTGTCTTCTACAGTTAGTTGCCTTCAAACTTACTGATTGTGCACAAATTGTGTCATGAACAGCATAGACAACAATTCAAGAAAGACAATATAAAGTCTTGGCAAAGGGTGATGCCTGCACATCTCTATGCATTTATTTCATTTCTTTATTTCCAGTTTTGTACAGACTGTGCAGCAAACAACTAACTGACAAAAGCAGCTATCAGGAATTGAAGTGTCTGCAATAGACGAAATAGCTTATGAAGTGAGTTTCCAGTTTCTTACAGATGTGTGCAGCAACCAACTAGAAGAAAAAAGGAGCTGTCAGGAATTAGAAGTGTCCTGCAACAGATTAAGTTGCTTATGAAATGCAGTAGCAACTCTGGGAGAGAAAGCAGCAGCTGTCAGAAATACCCTTGCCTGAAGAAAGAGTTATCTGCTGGAGAAGGTTAGTCTGCATGTCTATGCTTTTGTGCTTATTGGGTTTTGTTATAAACTCTGAAGAGAAAGCAGCTGTCAGAAACTGCCATGCCTGAAGAAAGAGGTATGTGCTGGAGAAGCTTAGTCTGCATGTCTTGTTCTTCATGCCTAATACATTTTGGTGTGGTATTGAAGCAAATGATCTGGAATCTGCATGTCTAGTCTTTCATGCCTAATGCATTTTGGGTGGTATTGAAGCAAATGATCTGGAATCTGGATGTCTAGGTCTTCATGCCTAATGCATTCTGGTGTGGTGTTGAAGCAAATGATCTGGAATCTGCATGTCTAGCTCTTGTGCATAATGGGTTTTGGTATTTAAGCAAACGATTGGCAGTCTGCATGCATAGCTTTTGTGCTTAATGGGTTTTGGTATTTCAGCAAATGATCGGCAGTCTGCATGAGTAGCTTTTGTGCTTAATGGGTTTTGGTATTGAAGCAAACGATCTGGAGTTTGCATGTCTAGCTTCAGAGTTCAAGGAGTTTTGGTACTGAAGCAGATGGTCCAGAGTCTGCATGTCTAGCTTTTGTGCATTAGGAGTTTTGGTATTCAAGCAAATGATCCAGAATCTGCAGGTCTAGCTTTCATGCTCAAGGAGTTTTGGTATTCAAGCAAATGCAATGGGAGATGAGATAAGAGGGATTGGTAGAGATGTGGGGGGTGCAGATTTCACCAATAAAAACTCAAAATCCATGACTCAGCAATAAAACAACTGAATGTCAAAAGACCATGCCATTTTGCTGCAAAAAGTACTTAAGGCACAATGGCTTTCAATCTTCAATTAGACTGCAGCATTTTTGTGCAGAAAGTATGTTTAGGCAAAACGGCTTTCAACCTTCAAATAGATAGGAAGCAATGACAGCAAAATGAGTGCAAAATCATAGACCATTGTGAGTCACTCACTACATGCTTTTGCTTCTGTCACATTTCCAGAAGCAAACAGGAAGACTCAGTTAGGAGGACTCAGTCAGCACTCCAGAGACATGATAGATAATCAGAAAACATAGAGCCCAATTCATGTGTGCACACACACACACACACACATAACATAAAAGTCCAGCCCCAAAACTCTTGATTACATCCCCAGAAGAAGGCCTAGGTAGAGAAGAAAGCAACAAAAGGATTTCTTTTTAAAACGTCTGATGCAGATGTTAATAGCTTCTCAAAATGCAAAGTAAAGGCAACGTTCTTCACCTTCTGCCTGCACTTATGTTCTTAGTTTACCTCGCATATATACCCTATCATTACCCTGCCTTACAACTAAGAGACCTAACCCAACCTCTAATAGTCAAGGCAAGAATGCAATATTTACATTCCTCGATGAATGGGACCATCTAGATGCTATTTAGATTACAAACCCATTAATCACAGCCCTACAGAACATGTGACAATAACGAATGATTCTCCACAGATTTGCTGTGAATGGCCTGCCTTTCTTCAAGTGTGATCAAGCACAGATTTAGTGCTAGTCTACCCCAACACAAAAGCCCTCGCCATTCAGCCAACTGCAGGCACAGGCTCCATGTGTTCTTTCCAGTCAGAACATCCCTCCAATACACAGGCAACCGGCCACCAATGATAGTTACCTCTCATTCACATGCTAGCTTTGTGTCAAAGCTGCTTAAGCAAATGGCAAAGGCCTGGAAAGCTGAGAGCGGGTAACGATAGTCCATAGTAAACATGTCCTTCCCAATCTTTCCAAACTGAAGCAAAACTTTGTCATGGTCGCTTTGAGAAACTGGTTGGGTTGGTTCAGTAGCAGCAACAAGCTGGAAATTCTTCACTGAGGCCACTGTGACCCGGCCTCGAAAGTTTAGGCACCAACACTGCAATTGCTCATGCCATCGGGGTGCCTTATTCTTCAACACAAGAGGCACATCTTTGGTCAAGGGCCCACTCGCAAATTCACAGTCAATGGTGCTACAGTCGGCCACAGCTGCTCTAGATCTTGGTGAAGAGAGAATGCTAGAATGTGGGATTGAGATTTCCTCTAGAGTGCCTGCAGAGAACTCTGTTGGTGTTGGGGCTGAGCCTCCCACCTCCATGCAGGAGGCAGGAATAGTATGGAGAGTACATTGCATGCGACGGGGACCTCTTGTGCCTAAGACATTGAGTTCATAAGCAATATGTGCAACATTGTAGCTCCCAGCAGGCATTCGAGGAGCAACTTGCTTAGACCCAATTCGTCGGCTAGAACGACTTGCAGAAACGAATGCCCCACTGTTGGGAGATTGGCTGTCATGAATAGTGAACTTTGTGCCCAGAAAGTTTGACCTGTAACCATACGTGCACTCTGAGTTGACCCAATTCCAACTCCATCATAGCAATGCAATTTCAATAAAATCAGAAGACTAAACAGGAGACAGGAAATGCAGTCATAAACTGCTCCCACCACAGCATGGTTTTCAGACCTAGGAAAACATCAATGGACTTTACAAGATGTCACTCTCAATCAAAAATAGTGCCACCTTGTCTAGCCTTGAAGAACTGGGCAAACTACACTCCTCCAGTGCAGAAAAGTGCAAGGTGAGTACAAAAGATCGGAGACCACTGGTGCACAAAAGACAAAGCAGACATGGCTTACCGCAACTTGCCCACATAAGTATTGCTTCCCCGTGACATATCCTCAGCATTGAGGGATATGACATAGTCTGTGCTGGTGGTTCGCCTGAACTTTCGAGCAGCCAACATGAACTTTCCATTCTCAACTAAGGCTGCATGGACAAGAATGAATGCATGTCAGAACTATGGCCATCTAAAAAAACACAGAGACTGTTGGTACATGCACATTGACAACTTCAGTATTTCCCATTGAGGCAGTTGTACTCCATGAGAGGGTGACCATCTGAATGATGGGGGCGTGAATCACCAGCAGTTGAGAACAAGGATTGCAAACACCATTTATGCATTCCACAAGCAATAACTAACACACAATGAACAAAGGAAGTACAAAAATCAACAATTGATAAAATGGGCTGTAACAGTTCTGCACAAAAGAACTCCAAGAATTACAGATCAAAAGCACAAAATGGAATACGAGACATACTGGGAGGCAAACCCAAAAAGAGCTGGTATGTAGATGTTGTCCTGTCCCGCTTTATGAAACATTGCACAGTATTCTCCCGAGGTCCAGGCTGTAACAAGGTTAACAACCCAAGACGAATCAATTCTCTTTCCTTACTGATTTACAAAGGAATCAAATCCACAGTTACAAAGTCCCCACTATTACAATAGTGTAAAGTAATGAGAATAGGTAACAACACAAGTAAGCTATGTCTTCTGGCTCAAAACCCCTTCCCAGAGTTATGTTCCCATGATCTCAGGTCCTACCCATCTGCATATCTAACACCCTGCTCATCCACCCTCAGCAATATCTTGTTAACACAGCATTACAGTACATGCAGACTCACCCTCTCGCACCTTCAGGCCCACTCCACTCATATAACTTGTGTGTAAACTTATGGATTTGAAAAGGGGATCCTCTGAGGTTGACTGAGGTGGCTCCATCAAGTGGACCTCTAAAACCCTGCAATCTAGCTACAACAAGAGCTATCTCGGGTAGAAGTGCAAAAGAAACAAAACTCACATACAACAGAAGGCCCCCATTCCTTCAATATGATTGCCAAAGATAAAGAGTCAGAAGAGATAGTCACCTGCTTCAAAGAGATGGGGAATGTCAATTTTCCTGATTGTTCAGGTGTCTCAACAAGCTCTTTGGTGATCTCTCTCCAGGTGCTACAAACAGCAGCACATGCAACCACATGTTTCCGGACGGGCCAAACACTCTCACTAGCCTCTATACGCTGAATCACATCTCTCAGGAGCTCTGGTGGCATGTTAGCCCAACAACTCTGCTGCTGCTGTTCTTGAAGTTCACCCCTAAACTGTGTTTCATCAAGCACCACACCACTTGCTCGTCCCTTGTGGTGGGGCTTGATTTCAAAACTCCGCCTTGAAATGCTCCCTATCCCTCCTTTCATCTCCTGAAACTCCCGGATCAAGCTCTTCAGGGGCATCAGTGATGACTTTTGACCTAACATACTTGAAGTCTGTCTGGTCTCACACACTCAGAACTGCTCCTTCAAAAGATGCCTTGAGTGCTGCCCTCCTCTTCACATAGAGAAACTGCCTAAGTGTTGTTGAAGGGATCTCTCAAAACAGCAGACTGCTGGCTTGAGCTCTGTTAGCAGCAATGGAATCTGTGTTGAAGTGATAGCCTTCTGCATCTTCAGGAGATCCATATATATGTAGTCATGAATGCCTCTATCCAAGTGGATACCTTACCTCTCTGTCAACTACTCCAAAACTGCACTCCTACCTGTGCCCTTATAGTCACTGATGAAAACCCGAACTTGCTAGCAACTTCAATGGGTCTCATATCCTCATCCTCAATGTCAGCTCTTAACTCCAGATAACGGCATCAAGCAAGCAGTGCTCCTCCAAAGCTGCCTGATATCCCTAGGATCAGATCCTGTAACTACATATGCTTGACTGACATTCCCTTATATTGATGATCTGATGTCAAGCTCTTGTTGTCTGTTCAAGGAGCTTATGCACAAGTTCTGTGTTCAGATGTTTATATATATCTAGGCTCCATGCTCAGTCTCCTTGACATATTACTGTTCACAGGAATGTTTAGACAGCCTTTCTCTTACCAGATGAGCATATATCCAATGCCCCCACAACTTTGCTAGGAGTAGAAGAATTGAGCTACAGGAAGCTCATAGCATTTCTGCTCTTCTGCAATCCCTTTTAACCTTCCTTTGTGACTCCAACTTCATCCTACAAACAAAAATCTGTATCCAAAAGTTTTCGATGCAGGCTGAGACAACTACTGTACCTGCACATAATCACATAGGCACTCTCACCTGTCAGATTCCAAAAAGAAGGTTAGTCAATCAGAAACACAAAAAAGCACATAGCAAATATGGAAAGCACATAGAAAACACATAGAAAGCTTCACTATGTTGACAAAGACAAGAGCGCATCAACAGTATTCAGAAACTAAAAGAACTGTCTCAGACAAACAGACAGACAGCTAAGACAGGGGATGATGCAACAAAAGTCTTAGGTTAAGACGATTATCAACAAACCAAGCAAACAACTCAGCAACAACCTGATCACCTTCTTCACACCAGAAAGGTCATCCTTGAACCATCCGCTACCCCCATGAACCTCTCATTCAACAACATAAAAGCCTCCAAAATGAATGCAACAACTCAAACAGAAAACCACACAGAAACGGCAAAGACTTCCTCAGCATAAAACAGCAAACCAGAGAAAACCTGGGAAGAACAGAAACGCGCGCGCACACACACACACACACACATATAATACATATACACAAAATTCATCGAGCATTCTCATAACTCTCAAACACGAAACTCAAGTCCCTCTCCCTCCCCTTATTGCCCCGGGAAGGGAACACAACACGAGAAAACAGAAAACCAAAAACCGCCGCTCAAATACCTGGTTAGAAGAAGAAGAAGAAGAAGAAGGAAGGTCATTAACCACCTCCCACACACCACGACGACGACGACGACGACGACGACGACGACGACGACGACGACGAAGGGGAAGGAAACTAAAACATCAACAGCATCCTCCTGTGCCACATCCGCTGCCTCCACAGCAAGCAAGCCGCACGGCTGCAATCTCCTCCTCCCGATAAGAGAGCAACACACCAAAACAACGGCAATAAAAAAAATTTGGAAAAAACAAAAAACAAAAAAAAAAGAAGCAAAGAAACAAACAGAAAATAAAACAGACTTGGAAAGAACAAAACAAAAGCACACTCACAAAAACAACAAGAAGAAGAACAAGAACAGCCACTAACACTAGGTATTCTGATGCCTAAAAACCACTACACAGCACTACAATCCTCACCAAAAAATTGATCCAGAAACACACTACTCACGGCTTCATTCCCTGCTCTACTATACTTATGTCCTCCCGCAATGCTCCGCTCTCTCTCCACCTCTCTCTCTCCATCTCTCTCGCTTTCTCTCTCTCCATCTCTCGTTGCTGTGGGGTTTGTGCGAGCGCATGGTTTTGGGAACGATCTTCTTCCTCCTATCGCCGCTCTGCGAGGCGTTTTTTTTTTTTTGTTTTTTTCGGTTTTTTTTT